>Ga0302324_100000316_pt1 | contig 128038 bp, 119 predicted proteins | sample Palsa_T0_1_FD_201949 | JGI IMG/M metagenome (GOLD analysis project Ga0302324, IMG submission 201949) | Peat permafrost microbial communities from Stordalen Mire near Abisko, Sweden - Palsa_T0_1 | ecosystem: Environmental > Terrestrial > Soil > Palsa > Peat permafrost | place: Sweden: Abisko... | reverse complement strand
ATTCGACCGGCGCGGTACAACCGCTTAATGCTTCCTCCTTAAAAACGGCTGCAGGTCCCGTTGCGCTGTCAATCGTTGCCTTTCCCGTCACTGACCCGCCGTGAAGAGTCGCCTGCGACTCTCAATTCGCGGACCAAGTCTCTCATTGGGCAAATCGTCAGCCTCTAAAAGCTCTGCAGGGTCTGCACTAGAAGTTGGATTTTGCGGTTGCCCGGAACGGTGTCGAGTGGAAAGGCTAGATCGATATGCAGTACATTTCCCAGGCCGCTGCGCGCATTGCCGAGCCGCAAGCCAAAGCCGGCATCGCTTAAGAGACCTAAGTTACTGTTGCCAACGATCCCACTCCCCCAAGTTCTTCCGATGTCTGTAAAGACAGCACCCCCGACCCGCACCAGCCTAAACGGATACCAATCGGTGAATACGCGCTGCTCGAGGGTGAACAAGCTCCGTGACGTTCCCGCTTCGTAACGGAGGGGATAGCCGCGCAGACCATTATCGGCACCCAAAAGGACTTGCACGTCCGGATCGAGCGCATGAGTTACCGTCGCCGAGAGGGAGGCGTACAGCAGCCAATCGGGCCGCCAGCGCCAGTAGTACCTCGCAGTCGTATCGCTGATCAGATTGCGCATTTGATCGCTCTCGAGTCGAGCGGAGAAATCCGCGCTTAAGAAGAGTTGCTGCTGGTACGGCAATTGGAATCCATGGAACACGCTGCTCTTGAGCACCAACGCGTTCTGATTGGCGCCGAATGCAGTATCGGAATACCCAAGCTCGCCGGTAATCTCCGTTCCAAAGTACAAGTCCTCGGTCCTGCCAATCTGATTTTCGTCTCCCGTCTTTCCGTACTTGTCCTCGAGGATATCGAAGCCGACGAATGGATAGGAAAGTGTTCGGGGAGCGGGCAGGGGTTTCGCGGGCAAGAGCGTCGCCGGTGTCGGCAGAAAATCGTTTTGATCGTAGTACATACCAAAGAGCAAGCGCTTGCTCCAACCGTCCACGAGTCCAGTGGATACACCCCCGCTGATCTGATAAGTCTTCTCATTGTCATTAAATTGATCCACGACATCCCCTAGAAAATAGCGAGATATCGTGCGGTCGTAACTTTGCGCCAGCAACGTCGTGCTCCAGGTCGTGGCGAGCGAATAGAAGGGTTGGGAGATAAGTGCATAGCGCTGATCGCCATCACTCGAATCGACATAGGCGAGGGTGGTCGTCCAATGCGACCCAAGCACGTTGGGATCGGCGTACTCGGCGAGCTTACTGGTGCGATCGACGTCGCTGATATGCCCGATCTCGAGGGACTTGCCCCAGCCTAAGAGATTCTCCTCTTCGAGGCTGGCGCTGGTGGAGTTGACGCCGCCACTGCGGCCAAATGAGATGCTGGGATCCAGCGTCCAAACATCCTTGGTGATGACCTTGATGTCGACTTTGCCGTCGGCAAAGTGCACCGGAACGATATGAGCATCGTAGATATACCGAAGCAATCGCAAGTTGCGCTCGGTCTCGGCGAGCACTTGAGCACTGTAGCGATCGCCGCTCTTGAAAAGAAGTTGAGCGCGAATTGTTGAAGGCTTGGTGCGGATGTGCAGTCTGTCGGCCAGCTTGTACAGCCCGCTGTTCTCACGTGGATCGTTCTCATCGAAGATGTTGTCGATGACGATATCGATGTTGCCGATGATGGCTCGGGCCGCCTCAAGCTCGGCATCGCTGGGCAGGCCGGCGGGCCTTGGTTCTTCGATTTGAGTATGTTCCTTCGCAGTGAGCTTCGCCGCGCTGGCAGATTCAATGTGGCAGGAACAACAAACCAAGACACCCAGCGCGAGACGAGTCAGCGAACACCTGTTCAAGAGCAAGAACCCCTTTCGACACAACTGCTCAGGAACAGTGGCCGGCCTGATAAGTCAGCGCACGCCGTTGTTTTTTACAGCCCTCCCAGGAACTCGCGATCGCTGCTGCACGGGTAAATGCCGACCCCGCGTGTGAGAACCTGCCCGCCACGCTTGGCCATTGACCCCCAATTTACGCCGCTTGACATCCTGCGACTCTGCCGTACAAAGTATATGTGATTTGGGCGTTGGCGCAAGATCGCCTGCCTCTGCGCATCCAGCGAATCTTTCAGCATCGGGGAAGGTTGATTCCAACCTTCCGGAGAGAACTTAGGTGCGTGTAATACAGAACTGTTTATGGGCAGCGGTAATCACCTCGAGTATTCTCTTTGAGTACGCTGAGGCGACCCCGCAAGCTGCGGCGACTCCAAGGAGTGAATTGGAGGCGAACAAGATGCTGGTGAAACAGTTCTACGAAGAGGTATGGAATAAAAGGCAATGTCGAGTTCGCCGGCAAGGTATTCGCCGATGACTATGTGCGACATGACTTGCGGCCGAGCCAAGTGCAGCCGGGACCGGCGGGGCAGGCCAGGAGCGCGGCTGACTTCCGGCGTGCGTTCCCTGATATCGTGCGGATGGGGATCTGGTGGCGGCGCGATGGACGGCCGTGGGTACGCATCTTGGTAGGTGGGGCTCGATCGAACCGACGGGAAAGGCGGTGACGTTCTCCGGCGTCAACATCTATCGCTTCCGCGCCGGCAAGGTCGTGGAAATCTCGAATCATCGTGACGACCTCGGTCTACTTCAGCAAGTGGGTGCCCTGGAGTACGGTCAGCGCACATAGACAAGTGGCTGCGCTACCCGGGCCGACTGCTCGCCCCTAAAGCGCTTTATTACAAGTGACAGCACGTCGGGTTGATTGCTATGAGCTTGCTTGACGCAGCGTACGCGCTGGATGAACTGGCGGCGGGTCGCAGTCCCGATCGCGAGCGTCTGCTCGCGGGTGCACGAGCATTGCACACAGTGTGTACGCATTACGCCGACCAAGAACTGCTGGGTGCCGCAGCCGAACTGAACTTGGTCGCCGCCGGGGCCACTGTGAATCTTACGAAGCGCGGCCGGACTCGAGCCGAGGACTGGGCCGCAGCTGTGCGGCGACTGGGGCCGTAATTGTGGTGGGTATTAGACCGTAGCGATTCGAACCAAAAATCAGAAATAACTCAAGCTTCCGTGAAGTCGCGCACCCGTATCTCGCGCGAGTCCTTAGGACCTGTCTCGGCATCGAGCACTATCCGCTCGAGGACCGCGATATATTCGACATATCGCTTCCGACCGGCTGCCGTGATTCGGCACAGTGTTTGCGGTCGCCGTTCTTCCTCCACGGTTTTAATGATGCTCACGAGCTTGGCTTGCTCGAGAACCTGTAAATGGCGGCTCAAATTGCCGTCCGTGAGGGCGCAGAATCGCTTCACATCGGTGAAAGGCAATCCGCGCGGATGCGTTACCAGCGAGGTGAGCACGCTAAGGCGCGCTCGCTCATGAATGATCCGATCCAGCCCCTCGTAGGCGAAGCGCCGCGAGTCGCTGACTTTTTTGCTAGGTCTCATGGCGGTCCTTATAGTTATAGCCGAACTGCAGTACGGCGGCGACCAGTAGTTGTCCAATTCCAAAGGGTATGCCCATTAACCAGGGCGCTAGGCTTGTAGCTTGTTGCCCCAATGCTATGGAGGTCAGCCCAGTAGCGAGGTACCACATGCCAACCAGATACATATGTCGTGGCAGGAACCGGCACGAGGCGAAGACACCGAGGCTGAATATCACCTGCCACAGGCCCGGCAACATCCAAACCGCGTGTGGCGCAAAACGAATCACCACCAGCGACAGCATCAGTCCCGCCCCCAAAGCCGGCAAGAACTGCTGGGTCGCGTGATAAATCATCTCGTTTGCGAGGCTCGTGTGCACGCGTCTGGACCGCAAAATGGTCTCAACACCGGTTAGAGCCAAGGAGAGCGTGAGGTTGGTCCCCTTTTCGTAGCACTGAGAACTAGAGTTTCGATGCTCCTGAGTCAGTTCTCTGACCTGTCATCGCAAACTCACTCGGGGTCAGTCGACCGAGCGATCCGTGCGGGCGTTGGTGGTTGTAGTCATACTTCCACGTCCCCAAAATTTCCCGCGCCTGATCCAGCGTAGCAAACTCGTTCACGTTTAGACACTCATCTCGAAGTCGTCCATTGAACGACTCGATGAAACAGTTCTCGGTCGGTTTCCCCGGTCGGATGAAGTCGAGTTTCACTCCGCGCAGGTAGCACCACTCATCGAGCACTTTCGACGTAAATTCCGTTCCGTGATCGACAGTTATCGCGTACGGCAACTGGCGACTCTGAGCAATCTCGTTCATCGCATCGACGACGCTTCGCCCGGTCAGCGCGAAGTCTGCTTCCAGCGCAACGCACTGGCGATGCCACTTGTCGATGACCGTCAGCACGCGAAACTTCCGGCCGTTCGATAGCTGGTCATGGACAAAATCCATTGCCCAGTACTGCCCATCGCCAGTTGCCACCGGAACCGGTCCACGGTGCAGGCTGATGCGCTTGCGTCGTCGCACTCTCATACGCACCTGGAGCCCCTCCAGCTTGTACAGGCGGTGTACGTGCTTGCGGCCGATCTGCCAACCTTCGCGAGTCAGCAGGATGTGCAGGCGCTCGTAGCCGAACCGAGGCCGAACGGTAGCTAGCTCGCGCAGCCGCTGCCGCAGCACGCTGCTGTCGCGGGCCTGGAGCGGTAGTACCAGGTGGCGTTGCGCAGACAACTCAATGCGCAGGAGCGTCGTATGCTCAGCTGAAAGCAATCCCGTATCCATTGTGCGATATCCCGGCGTCTGGGCGTTGCTAAATCTTTTTTTTAATGACTTCCTGCAGCACGTGCCGATCGAGCGTCAGATCGGCTACCAGGCGCTTGAGGCGCGCGTTCTCATCGCGAAGTTGCCGCAGCTCCCGCACCTCGAGGATCCCCATGTTCGCGTACCGCTTCTTCCAGACGTAGTACGTCGCCTCACTGATCCCCATCTGCCGGCACACATCCGCTATAGGCTGCCCAGCATCCCCCTGCTTAAGGGTGAACAGAATCTGCTCCTCGGTGAACTTGGTCTTCTTCATCGCTTCCTCTCCTTGCCGTACAAGGACTCCGGAAGCACCTTACTCTAGTTTAAAATGACTACGAAAAATCGGGGTGACGTCAAATCTGGCGGGCAGATTCACTGAGGAACGTGATCTGCACGATGTCGCTACCCGCACGGGCAGTCGTGATCGGCAAAAAGCATCTCAGGCGATTGACTGGATCGGGGACAGCCGTGCGGTGGGGCCAACCGAGATAACAACGGCGAAGGGCATAATGAAGTCACCTGTGACACTATTTTTATTGGCTCTTTTGAGCGCGACAGCATTCGCCGCCATGGCCGACGCCGATGAGGGCATGTGGACCTTCGACAAGCTCCCTCTGGAGCGTTTAGCCGCCGACCACAATTTCACGCCGCCGCCCGGTTGGTCGGACCACCTTCGCAATTCGGCAGTGCGCCTGGCCCAAGGTTGCTCCGGCAGCTTTGTGTCGTCAAAGGGTCTCGTGCTGTCCAATCATCATTGCGTTCGGGCATGTCTCCAAGGGCTATCCACGCCAGGTCACGCTCTCATTGAGCTCGGGTTTCTAGCCGCGACGGCCGCCGACGAGAAGAAATGCCCTGACCTTGAGGTCGACCAGCTCGTCGACATCACCCACATCAGTGGTCAGATCAAGGCCGCCACGGCCGGACACGAGGGTCCCGCGTTTCGCCAGGCCGAAGGGACGGCGATTGCGACCGTGGAGAAGAGGTGCACGACTGGCGACTCTGTGCGTTGCGAGGTGGTCACGCTTTTTCACGGAGGAACGTACGACCTTTACAAATACCGGCGCTACCAGGACGTGCGGCTGGTGTTCGCGCCGGAGGAGGACGCTGCGTCGTTCGGAGACGCAACAACGTCCGACTGGCCGTTGCATGCCCTCGATGTGAGCCTGGTGCGCGCTTATGAAAACGGCAATCCAATCGACACCCGCGCCAACCATCTTTCCTTTGCACACTCGCCGGCGAAGGTCGGCGACCTGGTGTTTGTAGTCGGCAATCCGGGCGAGACGAAACGCCTGAGCACCGTCGCCCAGTTGGAGTTGGAGCGCGACGTCTATCTGCCGATAGAGATGCAGGACTATGCCGAACTTCACGGCATAATCGGCGAGGCCGTGCGCGAAAACCCCGGCTTCGCCGAGCAAGTGAACGTCATACCTCTTCGGCTCGGGCTCGCGCGGCCAAAACAACTTAAACGGTAGAGGTCTTAGGGCGTTCCGTAAAGCTCGCAGCCGCATAGCTACCGCAGTTTGAGCGCGGACATAAATGCGTCAGCGGAGACTATCGCATAGGAAAGCTTGTTGGGGATTTCAAGCAAGTCGCGATCCCCAGTCACGATGTAGTCGGCCCTACCACAGGCAGCCAGCTGTAAGAATGGTAGATCCGATGGATCGCGGCATGGTGGCACCTTGGGTGCCTTCGTCGGGATTTTGACCGTCGTGCAAAAAGGTAGATAGTCACCCAAGAGTTCCTCGCGATCTTCGGCCGTGAGCTTGAATTTCGGGTAGCAAAGCACGCGGATCAGTTCCTCTGCCGTCGCAGTCGAGATTAATGGAATGAATACGTCGCGATGCCAGGCAACCCGGAGCAGCGCTAGCCGACCGCTCGAGAACAAAAGGGCGGAGACGGCTATGTTGGTATCCAACACCGCGCGTACGATCTGCTTATTTCTTGTCTTTACCACGTGAACTGCGCGACCAACTCACAGCCTCTTCGACGTCTGCATCCGTCAGGTTCAACTCCGAAAGTTTCACCCGGACCGCGTCGGCTCGCTGAATGCGCACAGGCGTGAGGACGATTTGGCCATCTTCGGCTTTCACATCGAAGTACTCAGTCGCCCCAATGGCATTGGTGATGGCTTTGGGCAGAGTCAGTTGGTTCTTGCTAGTCATCTTAGCCAACATGTCGCCTCGGCTTTGGTATAGTAAGGATTCCTTACTTTACACCTTCCTTGATTTGCGCGCAAATCCGAGGGGATTCGTGGTAGCGGCTCGACAGACACCGCCACCAAGATCTCCGGGGCGCCGCTCGCCGGCAAGACAATATGCCCCGCACCCACCGCAGGGAGTCGTTCGACTTCCGCAAGATTCGTGCCGCGTGCTTGCTGCGATGGCGCGGTTCGCAATGTTGACGGGATTGCGACAGCGTAACGTCAGGGAGCTGAGCTGGTCCCAGGTCGATCTCGAACGTCGACTGGTTTGGGTTCATGCGGATCAGGCCAAGGGGGGAAGGGGAATAGCCAGTCCCCTAACTCGTGAAGCGGTGGAGGTTGTGCGGGCGCAGATCGGCAAGCATGACACCTTCGTGTTCACGTATCGCGGCGAGCCGATTCGGTGGGTCAATAACACGGCCTGGAAAGGGGCTCTCAAGCGAGCGGGTATTGAGGGCTTTCGGTGGCACGATCTGCGGCACGCCTGGGCCACGTTCCACATGCAAGCGGGAACGCCGCTCCATGTAGTCCAGGAACTCGGCGGATGGGCATCGCCGCAAATGGTCCAACGGTACGCTCACCTTACGCCCGGGCACCTCGCTGGCCACGTCGCAACGTTCGGAGACCACGTTAAATTAGGTGACTACGATTCAGCTACGGAGAAGCAGGTGGCAAGCGCGTAGGACGCGCGTAACTATTTGATTCGGTTGGCTCCCCGGGACGGATTCGAACCGCCGACCAACGGATTAACAGTCCGTCGCTCTACCACTGAGCTACCGGGGAATTCTGAAGAGGCGCGGATTGTCGGGAAGCGGCGCACCTAAGTCAAGAAATAGCCTTATCCATTAATGGGGTATGAGTCTCGGAGTAGGGCTTTGATTCCAACGGGGTATGAGTCTGGAGGAGGGGCTGGTGTCGATCATTATGCAAAGCATGGTGATCTACATGAACGAGCAGCAACTACCAGACCCTGGAGCAGCTTCAGGCTTTCCCGCGGTTCTCTTGATCAGCCAAAGGCTAACTTCATCGCGTGCTCGCGGATGTCCACCGGCCAGCCACTTACCAGCTCGCCGAGCCGTTCCTGATTGTTGGCGAAGAGCGCGCGGCTGGCTTCCTCAAAGCCAGGGAGGTTGCCGGCCATGGCGGACATGAAATGATACGCGGCCGCGTGCCGCTCGCGGCGTTGGTCTGAGCCTTGACTGGCTCGGCGTGCGGCGTCGACCAATTTTCGGATGGCGACCGACGCGCCGCCAGGCTGCGCTCCCAGCCACTGCCAATGTCTGGGCAGCAGAGTGATATCGCGCGCGACGACCCCCAGCTTTGGCCGTCCGCGTCCGCGGGAAGGGGCCGCGGACGGAGCCGCAAGCTTGGCGAGTATTTCGGCATCGCTGCCGCGAACGTCCATATCTACTGAACGACCGGTGCTGTCGTTATAGATCAAAACGGGCTGTTGGGTTCCGCGGTCCACGGCCTTCTTTGCTGCTAATGCGACTTCGCTCAAGGGGCCGCTGGCCAATCGTTTGAAGCCAACAAAGACAGTAAATACAGTAGGTTGTTCACTATCCATGAAACCAACTCTAAGATTTGCGCGAGGCGAATATTACCCCGGTGAAATTAATCCGTCAATATTATCCGGGTAATATTCGGTAGCGAACGCGAGAAATCCGTGCGCCCGGTCACATTGAAATCAGGCGGTCGAAATTAGGCGCGCTTAGCCACGGAAGGAGATAGTACGTTTGCGATTCGGCGCAGCGCGTCTTCGAGAGTCTGCATGCTGCAAGCAAATGAAAGGCGCATGTGATTGGGTGCGCCAAAGCCGGATCCGGGTACTACCGCCACGCCAGCCTCCACCAACAAGTATTCGGCAAATTCATTGTCGTCCTTGATGCCGAGCGTCCGCATCGCGCCTTCGACGTTCGCAAACGCATAGAAAGTGCCGGCACCGGGCAGGCATGAAATTCCTGGAATGGCATTGAGGCCTGCCACCACGAAATCATGGCGTGCCTTGAACGCCTCGTTCATTTTCGCAACGCAGGATTGATCGCCGTTCAGAGCAACCGTCGATGCGCGCTGCGAAATACTCGAGGCGTTCGAAGTCGATTGACCCTGAATGGTGGACATCGCCGCGATGATTTCCTTCGGGCCGCCGCAGTAGCCGATTCTCCAGCCCGTCATGGCGTAGGACTTCGACATGCCGTTGATGGTGATTGTTCTGTCGTAGAGCTGCGGATTGGCTTGCGCAAAACTCGTGAATGGTTCTGCCGCCCAATAAATATGTTCGTACATTTCATCCGATGCGATCACGATCTGCGGATGCTTGGCGAGGACGGTACCGAGGGCCTGCAGTTCCGCCTTGGTATAGGCGGCGCCGGTCGGGTTGCCCGGGCTATTGATAATGAACAGCTTGGTGCGCTGCGTGATCGCGGCGGCAAGCTGCGCGGCCGTGATCTTGTAGGACTGGGCAGGACCCGCGAATACGCTCACTGGCACGCCGTCGGCGAGCAGCGCCATGTCGGGGTAGGACACCCAGTAGGGAGCCGGGATGATGCATTCATCGCCTGGATCGATGAGCGCCGCGCAGACATTGAAGCAGGTCTGCTTGGCTCCCGAGGAAACCAGGATTTGGTTTCGCTCGTAGACCAGTGCGTTGTCGCGTTTGAATTTGGCGATGATGGCATCCTTCAGCTCAACGGTGCCGTCGACCGCCGTATAGCGGGTCAGCCCCTTGCGAATCGCATCAACGCCCGCATCTGCGATATGTACGGGCGTGTCGAAGTCCGGCTCGCCCGCGCCAAGCCCGATGATGTCCTTGCCTTCAGCCTTGAGTTTGGCGGCGCGGGCCGTCACGGCCAGGGTGGGGGATGGCTTAACCTTTTGAACGCGCTTGGAAAGTACAGCAGGCAAGGGCAAATTCCTATGTTAAATGCGGCGCACGAGTGTACGAAAAACGGTGCGCGAGTGCCAGGCGATAAGCCCTTAAAATACACGACATATTGCTTTTCGGATTGGCGAGAAGCGCACGCCCGGCCAGAGCCAAGGGTGCTGTGAGGCACATCACATGAGAGAATGCGCGCAATGAAATTTGAGCTTTTCGCAGACTACCTGCCCGCCGGCGATCAGCCTCAAGCGATAGAAAAGCTCGTGGATGGTCTCACCAGCGGCTTGGCGCACCAAACTTTGCTGGGGGTCACGGGATCCGGCAAGACTTTCACCATCGCGAATGTGATCCAACAGCTTCAGCGGCCGACACTGGTTCTCGCGCACAACAAGACCTTGGCGGCGCAGCTGTATGGTGAGTTCAAGATGTTCTTCCCGAAGAATTCGGTGGAGTACTTCGTCTCCTACTACGACTACTACCAGCCTGAGGCGTACGTTCCTTCCTCGGACACTTTTATCGAGAAGGACGCTTCCATCAACGAGCACATCGAACAAATGCGCTTGTCGGCGACCAAGGCGCTCCTGGAGCGGCCCGATTCCATCATCGTTGCCACAGTCTCCGCGATCTATGGACTCGGCGATCCACAGGCCTACCTGAGCATGGTTCTGCACATGTCGCGCGGCGACATACTGGAGCAGCGAAAGCTGCTGCGGCGCCTGGCCGACATGCAGTACACCCGCAACGAAATCGATCTGCAACAAGGCACCTATCGCGTCCGCGGCGATGTGATCGACATCTTCCCGGCAGAATCGGAGCGCGAAGCAGTTCGCGTCGAGCTGTTCGACGATCGTATCGAGGCCTTGAGCGTCTTCGATCCCTTGACCGGCGAGGTGCTGCGCAAAGTGCCGCGCCTCACCGTGTATCCCTCGTCGCATTACGTGACGCCCCGGGAGCGAGTGCAAGGTGCGGTGGATGAGATTCGCGGCGAGCTGCGCACGCGTCTGCTCGAACTCAATGCCGCCGGCAAGCTGGTGGAAGCGCAGCGGCTGCAGCAGCGCACCTTGTTCGATCTGGAAATGATGAATGAAGTCGGCTATTGCGCCGGCATTGAAAACTATTCCCGGTATTTGTCGGGACGCGCTGCCGGTGAACCGCCGCCGTGCCTGTTCGACTACCTGCCCAAGGACGCACTGCTGGTCATTGACGAGAGCCACCAGACCATCCCGCAGCTCGGCGCGATGTACAAGGGGGACCGCTCGCGCAAGGAAACCCTGGTCGAATACGGTTTTCGGCTGCCCTCGGCGCTCGACAACCGTCCGCTGCGCTTCGAGGAGTTCGAACACCTGGCGCCGCAGTCCATTTATGTGTCCGCAACCCCGGCGGCCTACGAAAAGCGCGTCTCCGCGCAGGTCATCGAGCAGGTGGTGCGGCCGACCGGCTTGATCGATCCCCCTGTGGAGATTCGTCCGGTGCGCGCGCAGGTGGACGATCTGCTCTCCGAAATCCGATTGCGGGCACAGGCGAACGAGCGCGTCCTCGTGACCACCCTGACCAAGCGTATGGCCGAGGATCTGACCGAATACTTGAATGAGCACGGCGTGCGGGTGCGCTACCTGCATGCGGACATCGAGACGGTGGAGCGCTCGGAAATCATTCGCGATCTGCGCTTGGGTAAATTCGACGTGATCGTCGGCATCAACCTTTTGCGCGAGGGGCTGGACATGCCGGAGGTATCCTTGGTGGCCATACTCGATGCCGACAAGGAAGGATTCTTGCGGTCGGAAGGTTCCCTGATCCAAACCATTGGCAGGGCCGCGCGCAACGTGCAGGGCAAGGCCATCCTCTACGCGGACGTCAGGACCGGGTCGATTGATCGGGCCATCGCCGAAACCGACCGCCGCCGCAACAAGCAGATCGAGTTCAATGCGGCTCACGGCATCACACCGAGAACCATCGTCAAGGCCGTCAACGATGTGATGGAAGGTGCGCGCTCGGTCCAGGAGAGCGAGCGCTACGGATCGGCGGACATCGCGGTGCTGGCGCCCGAGCAGGCGGTGAAGCGCATCAAGAAGCTCGAAGCGGAAATGACGAAATTGGCGCGTAATCTGGAATTTGAACAGGCTGCGCGGGTGCGCGACGAAATTCAGAAGCTCAAGAGCTCGGCATTCGGCTTGCCGGATTCACGGGCAGGATAGGCGGTGTCTATGCTGAAACGAAGTCAACCCCAAGACCTGGATCTCGATCGAACCGACAGGCTGCCGATCATCGAGGGCGTACTGCTCGATTTTGATGTCGAGGATGATGCGGTACCGATGGACGATCCGAACAGCACGACCATGCCGTCCATGACCCTGGGCGGCGCGGCCGACTTCACTCGGCCGTCCGCGGTGGATCTGCCGTCATTGGCGCACAGCGTGCGTTCGGTCGAGGCGCGCATCGAACGTCAGAATGCGGAGTATGAGGCGCTGAGCCGTTCCTTCGAGCGCGTGCGCGAGACCGAATTGGCTGCCACGGCGCGCGCCAATGGCCTGGAAAAAGAATTGGCGGCGGCCCGCGCCGCCCTCGAGGCGGAGCAAAGCCGCTCGCGGGAAATCGAGAAGACGCTGCTCGAGCGAGCCGCGGCGATCGATGCCACCACCATTCAGGTGCTGCAGTCCCTCGGCGAGCGCGATGCGCAGCTCGCGGCGTTGCGTCTGGAGCACGAGAAAATGCTGCCGGCACTGCAGGACGGCGAGAAGGCAACCGCGAAATTGCAAGCCGACCTGGCTTCGGCCCGAGCCCAGGTCACGGCCGTCACCGCCGAGCTGCATGCGAGTCATGAGTTGACCGCTTCGGCTCGCGCGCAGCTCAAGCGCGGTGAATCCGAAGCCAACGCGAGCCGCTCCGTTCTGGCTGCGGCAAAAAGCCAGGCGGCCTCTTACCTGGAGTTGCTGCGAACCCGCGCATGGCGCAGCGGCTTTGATCAAAACCTGTTTCGCGACATGGACGCGAAGGTGGGGGCGGCCGATTCGAGACGCGATGCGCTGGAAAATGAGCGCGATCTGCTGCAGGCTCAGCTCGCGGAGCTCAGCGCCAAACTGGCGGCGCAGAATGCCGAAATTGACCATCTGCGCAACGCCGTGGCAGCGCAAGCGGCTGCCGCCGCGCAGCATTCGAAGGATCTGAAGCAAGAGGAGCGGATTCGAGCGGAATGGTCCGCGAAACTGGCTTCGGCCGAGAAGTCGCAGTCGGAGCTTCGCGGCGAATTGGCAGCCCGAGATCGGGCCCTGGCGGAGGCCGTGGCCGGCGCCAGCGGTAATCAACAGCGAATCGTGGAGCTGGAAGCTGACGCTGCGAACCGGGAAGAGGAGATGGCCGTTCTGATGGCGCATCTGCAGGAGGCGCGCCGCCCGATTCAAGTGATCGAGGCGGACTTGAAGCGGCTGAGGGAAGATGTCGCGTTAAAGGCCGTGGCCATCAAGGAACTTACCGACGAGGGGGAGAAATCGCGGGCCACGCTGGAACGGACCCGCGGAGCGCTCGAGGAGCGAGAGTTCCTCATTCGCCGGCTGGAGCGCAGCGAAAGCAACAACGCCACCGCCCTCGGACGCATCCAAACCAGCATGGAAAGATTAGGATCGGTGGCCGCGGCGGCACCGACCGGGGCCGCATCGCCGGAATGGTCTGCGGAGTTCCAACGAATCGACGGCGAGAAGACCCTCACTCATACATTGGGCCGCCGTACACGCATCGGCCGGGCGCAGGGCTGCGAACTGCATATCGACTCCTCTTCCGTCAGCCGCTACCACGCGCTGGTTCTGGGCGGTCCGCATGAGGCCATCATCGAAGATCTCAACAGCACCAATGGCGTCATCGTGAACGGCCGCAAAGTATCGCGCCAGGTATTGGCCGATGGGGACGTCGTGATCATTGGCGAGACGCAATTCCGATACGTCGTAAAACCCCCAATAACGGCCCCTTGAGGGGTATTTTGGTGAGATTCGACGATTTTTGCTTTATAGGCGGCGACGAATCCGGTATCTTTCGCGCCCTTCGAGCGCGCTTAGCTCAGCGGTAGAGCATCACCTTGACATGGTGGGGGTCAGTGGTTCGATCCCACTAGCGCGCACCATTTTATAAAGATGCCTCTATGCCCGTGATCACCCTTCCTGACGGCAGCCAAAGACATTTCGATCACCCGACTTCGGTGGCGGATGTGGCGGCCAGCATCGGTCCCGGACTCGCGAAAGCCGCTCTTGCCGGCAAGGTCAACGGCAAACTGGTGGATACCTCTGCGCTCATCGACCGCGACGCGACGGTAAGCATCGTGACGGACAAGGATCCGGACGGCCTGGACATCATCAGGCACTCCACCGCCCACCTGCTGGCAAACGCGGTGCAGGAATTGTTTCCGGATGCCCAGGTCACCATCGGTCCGGTGATCGAGGACGGCTTTTACTACGATTTCGCCTACAAGAGGCCGTTCTCGACCGAGGATCTGGCGGCGATCGAAAAGCGCATGGCGGAAATTGCCGCCAAGGACTTGAAGGTGCATCGCCGTGTGCTGCCGCGCGACGAGGCCGTGGCGCATTTCAAGAGAATCGGCGAGCACTACAAGGCCGAGATTATTTCTGCAATTCCGGCTGGCGAATCGATCAGCCTGTACGGTCAGGGGGACTGGGAAGACCTATGCCGCGGGCCGCACGTGCCCAGCACCGGCAAGCTCAAGGCCTTTAAGCTCATGAAAGTCGCAGGGGCCTACTGGCGCGGCGATTCACACAACGAAATGCTGCAGAGAATCTATGGCACGGCCTGGGCCAACGAGAAGCAGCTGAAGGAATACCTCACGCGTCTCGAGGAGGCGGAAAAGCGTGATCACCGCCGGATAGGCAAGGAATTGGATCTTTTTCACTTCCAGGAGGAAGCGCCCGGCGCGGTTTTCTGGCACCCCAAAGGCTGGGCGCTGTTTCAGCAGTTGATCGCTTACATGCGTCAGCGCCAAAACGATGCGGGTTACCACGAAGTCAATACGCCGCAGGTGATGGATCGAGAGCTCTGGGTGAAGTCGGGACACATCGAGACTTTCGGCGAGAACATGTACATGACGCAGACCCCGGATGAGCGCGTCTTTGCCCTGAAGCCCATGAATTGCCCCGGGCACATTCAAGTGTTCAAACAGGGTCTGCGCAGCTATCGCGAACTGCCGCTGCGCCTCGCCGAGTTCGGCGCGGTACATCGCTACGAACCGTCGGGCGCGTTGCATGGGCTGATGCGGGTGCGCGCTTTTACCCAGGATGACGCCCACATCTTTTGCACGCCGGATCAGATCACTGAAGAATCCGTGAAAGTGACTGAATTGATCTTGAGCATCTACCGCGATTTCGGCTTCGAGGATGTTCGCATCAAGTTTTCCGATCGGCCGGTAAGACGCGTCGGGTCCGATGAGATCTGGGATAAAGCCGAAGCGGCGTTGCGACACGCCTGCGAAGTCGCCGGTATTGAAACCACATTGAACCGCGCCGAAGGGGCTTTCTACGGTCCCAAACTGGAATTCGTGTTGAGAGACGCCATCGGGCGCGACTGGCAATGCGGCACCTTGCAGGTGGATTTCAACCTCCCGCAGCGCTTGGGCGCGGCCTTTGTAGGGGAGGACAGCCAGAAGCACACCCCGGTCATGCTGCATCGGGCCATGTTTGGATCCCTGGAGCGATTTACCGGCATTTTGATCGAACACCATGCCGGAAAACTACCCACCTGGCTGGCTCCGGTGCAGGCCATGGTGATGGGAATTACCGACCGGCAGGACAAATACTGCCTCGAAGTCGCGGAAAACCTGAGAAATCAGGGGCTTCGCGTAGAAACGGACTTGAGGAATGAGACGCTAAAGCTTAAAATCCGCGAGCATACAATTAAGCGTGTTCCTTTCCTCCTGGTTGCTGGTGATAGGGAAGTCGAGGCACACACCCTGTCCGTTCGCACGCGCGCCGGCGAAGATCTAGGCACCATGGAGCTTCCTAAGCTCTATTCCTTTCTTCGCGAGGAAGTTGCTAGCCGCGGACATACTGTTTAGGAGGATCGTGTATCGCAACGTCGAAGCGGGTAAGGCGCAATGAGGAGATCTCCGCACCCTCGGTGCGAGTGATCGCAGCGGATGGAAGCCAAGCAGGGGTCATGACACGCGCGGAAGCGCTACAGATGGCCCTCTCGCAGACTCTGGACCTGGTCGAGGTCTCGCCAATGGCGGAACCCCCGGTCGTTCGAGTCATGGATTTCGGCAAGTTCTTGTTCGAACAGAATAAGAAGGCGCACGCGGCGAAGCGTAAGCAGAAGCAGATTCAGGTAAAGGAAGTAAAGTTTCGTCCCGGGACGGAAGAGGCGGACTACCAGGTCAAACTGCGTAGCATCATTCGCTTCCTGACCGAGGGCGATAAGGCCAAAGTAACCTTGCGTTACCGCGGCCGTGAGCTCGTGCATCAAGACATTGGCCGGCGTCTCCTGACGCGGATATCTGAGGACCTCGCACCGTATTCGGTGGTGGAGCAGAACCCGCTGATGGAGGGCAAGCAGATGGTCATGGTGTTCGGGCCCAAAAAGAAGTGAGCGGCAGACCTTAGAAATCTGCCACCCCGCCTGTAGCGGCGCGCAAGCGCTTGTGAGCAGGGCTAAAAATTAGGAGTCGATCATGCCCAAGTTGAAAACTAAGCGGGCTGCGGCGAAGCGTTTTCGCAAAACAGCGAATGGCTTCAAACGCGGTCAGTCCCACCGTCGTCATATCCTGACCAAAAAATCCAGCAAGCGAAAGCGCCAGTTGCGCCGCGAGATGCACGTAAGCGAATCTGACGTGAAGCGCATCAAGCAGTGTTTGCCGAACGCTTAAGGAATCAGGAGACAAGACATGGCACGAGTTAAACGCGGTGTCGTCGCAGGTCGGCGGCACAAGAAAATTCTCAAGAAAGCCAAGGGCTATTTCAATGCCCGGCGCAAGGTCTTCCGCACGGCCAAGCAGGCTGTCATCAAAGCGGGCCAGTATGCCTATCGCGGCCGGCGTGAAAAGAAGCGTGAATATCGGGCATTGTGGATCACACGCATCAACGCGGCATCGCGTCTGTGCGGCATGACCTACAGCACCCTGATCAATGGTCTGAGCAAGGCAGGGCTCGCCATCGATCGCAAGGTGCTTGCGGATCTGGCGATGCACGACATGCCTGCGTTTACTGCGATCGCGGAAAAAGCCAAAGCCAGCCTCGCGGCTTAAAGCCGTGGCCGGCGTGGAATCCCTGTCGGCTTTGGTGAGCCAAGCGCTTACCGATGTGGACGGCGCAACCAACTTGGGCGCGCTCGACGACGTGCGCGTGCGGTTGCTGGGCAAGAAGGGTCTGATCACCGAACAGCTCAAAGGTCTCGGGGCGCTCGCCGCCTCCGAGCGTCCGGCCGCGGGTCAGATCATCAACGATGCCAAGACCGCCATACAGACGGCTCTGGAAATGCATCGTATCCGCCTCGAGCAGGCCGCAATGGCGCAGGAACTCGCCAAGGGCGCGATCGATGTGACATTGCCGGGACGCGGGCAGGGGGCGGGCAGTCTGCACCCGATAACGCGCACGCGGCTGCGGATCGAACGGATCTTTACTCAGGCGGGATTCCAAGTTGCGTCGGGTCCGGAGGTTGAGGATGATTTCCATAATTTTGAAGCGCTGAACATTCCGAAGAATCATCCGGCGCGCGCCATGCACGACACCTTCTATTTTCCGGATGGCAAACTGCTGCGAACGCACACCTCGCCGGTGCAGATCCGCACCATGCGTTCGCAATCGCCGCCGTTCAGCATCATCGCGCCGGGCCGCGTTTACCGGCTCGACTCGGATATGACGCACACGCCCATGTTCCATCAGGTCGAAGGCATGGTGGTCGGCGAGAGCGTGAGTTTTGCGAACTTGAAGGCGATGCTGCACACTTTCTTTGAGCGCTTCTTCGAGCGCCCGCTGGGGATGAGATTGCGGCCTTCCTATTTTCCCTTTACCGAACCCTCGGCCGAGGCCGATATCGAGTGCGTGTTCTGCAGCGGCAGGGGTTGTCGAGTCTGCAAGCAAACCGGCTGGCTCGAAATCCTGGGCTGCGGAATGATTCACCCCAACGTGCTGATGGCGGCGGGTATCGACAGCGAGCGCTGGCAGGGCTATGCCTTCGGCATGGGCATCGACCGGCTCGCCATGCTGCGTTATGACGTGGATGATCTGCGGCTGTTCTTTGAAAATGACCTGCGGTTCCTGAAGCAATTTCCATGAAAATCACCTATAGCTGGCTGAAGGAGTTCACGACGGTGTTCGCGCCTCCCGCGCGGCTCGCCGAACAGCTCACGCTGGCGGGACTCGAGGTGGAATCGGTAACGGCGGTAGCGCCGCCATTTTCCGGCGTCGTGGTGGGTGAAGTGCTGGAATGCGCGCGCCACCCTGATGCGGCAAGATTGTCGGTTTGCCACGTGACCACTGATGGCAAGAATCGCCTGCAGATTGTCTGCGGCGCCGGCAATGTCCGCGCCGGACTCAAAGTGGCCGTCGCCGTGGTGGGAGCGCAGTTGCCTAACGATGTGAGCATCAAGGCTGCGAAGCTGCGAGGTCAGGAATCGAACGGCATGCTCTGCTCGGCGCGCGAGTTGGGCTTGGGCGAGAGCCACGACGGGATCATGGAGCTGGCCAGTTCGCTGCCGCTGAATCAAAACTTGCGCGAGGCGCTGAATTTGGACGACAGCGTGCTCGAGGTGAATGCGACGCCGAATCGCGGCGATTGCATGAGCGTGTTTGGTATCGCGAGGGACTACGCGGCTGCGCAGCAGCGGCGCTATCTTTCGTACCAGGGAAGGACGATCGCGCCCGCTCATGATGGAGTTTTTCCCGTGATTCTGGAGGCTCCGGCTGCATGCCCGATATTCGCCTCGCGCGTGATTCGCGGCGTAAGACCTCAAGCGCAATCACCCGAGTGGCTGCGCGAACGGCTGCGCCGCGTGGGGATCAACAGCATTTCCGCCATTGTCGATGTCACCAACTATGTGATGACGGAATTGGGACAGCCGCTGCACGCCTATGATCTGGCCAAGCTGAGCGCCGGCATACGGGTAAGGCAAGCCCGGCCCGAGGAGCGCATCACCCTGTTGGATGATAAGGAATACGTGCTCGATCCCGAGTTTCTAGTGATCGCCGACGGAAGTGGTGCGATCGGCCTGGCGGGAATCATGGGCGGTCGAGCCACGGCGATTTCCGATTCGAGCATCGATGTACTGTTGGAATCCGCACACTTCACGCCGGACGCGGTTGCCGGCCGCGCGCGGCGCTTAGGATTGTTCACCGATGCCGCGCAACGATTCGAGCGCGGCGTCGATCCGAGCTTGCCGCCAATCGCCCTTGAGCGCGCGACTGAGCTGCTGATGGAATGCGCGGGAGGCGCACCCGGGCCGATAAAGGTGACGCGAACTGCGCAAGTCTCGGCGTCCGCGGATCCATGGGTGCGGCTGCGGCGCGATCGGGTGACGCGCTTACTGGGTGCGGCGGTTCCAGACGAAGAGGTGCACGGCGTGCTCGGCGCGATCAGCGATCGGCTTGAAACGACCTCTGACGGTTGGCACGTGCACAGAGCACCGCATCGCTTCGACATTCGAATCGAGGCGGATCTGATCGAGGAGGTGGCGAGGCTTAGGGGATTCGATAGCATTGCGGAAAGCCACGCCGTTGCGCCGCAGATCGCCGGTGCCGCAAGCGAGAGCAGGGTGGCCAATGATCGACTGCTGACGGCGATGGCCGATCGAGGTTATCGAGAAATCATCACCTACGCCTTTGTAGATCCGACTTTGCAGCAGCAGCTGTTTCCCGACACGCCGAGCTTGAGTTTGGCGAATCCCATTTCAGCGGACTTGAGCGAGATGCGAGTGTCGCTGTGGACGGGACTCATTCAAGCCTGCCGCGACAATCTTCGGCGGCAGCAAATGCGAGTGCGCTTGTTCGAGATCGGCAGCAAATTCATCGTCAGCGGCACACACCCAATCGGCGGCTTGCGGGAAATCGAGACGCTGGCGGCGATCGCCACCGGGACGCGTTGGCCGGAGCAATGGGACGGCGGCCAAGGAGCCGTGGATTTCTACGATGTGAAGGCCGATCTGCTCGCGGTGTTGGGACTCACTGGCGATGCGTCGGATGTCTCGTTCGAAGCCGACTCGCTGCCAATTCTGCGTCCGGGACGCGCCGCCCGAATTCGTCGCGGATCAGTCGCAGTGGGATGGATGGGCGAGATTCACCCGCAAATCGTCAAATCACTAAATTTTCCGGCCGCGCCACTTTTATTTGAGTTGGAAATAAGCTCAGCGTTTATCTGCAATCCATTGAAATTCCACAAGCTTTCTGTATTTCCAAGCGTGCGCCGCGATCTGGCGATCGTTATCGATGAAAGCGTGCCTCTCGCAGTTTTACAGGAAAATGTTACTGTTAGTGCGTCAGGCCTATTGAGCGAGCTGCGGGTGTTCGATGTCTATCGAGGCCCCAGCATAGAAACAGGTCGAAAAAGTATCGCTTTAGGCTTGATTTTACAGGACTCTTCCCGCACTCTTACCGACGTTGACGCAGATGCCGTGGTAACCAATGTGGTTGCGCGGTTACGGGATGAATTGAGCGCCACAATAAGAGATCAATAAGCATGGCAGCCCTGACCAAGGCAGAGATGGCCGAAGCCCTATTCGATCAGTTGGGGCTGAACAAACGCGAAGCGCGCGAGCTCGTGGATTTATTCTTCGAGGAGATTCGTGCCGCACTGTCTTCGGGCGAGCAAGTGAAGCTTTCCGGTTTTGGTAATTTTGATCTGCGTGATAAAAATCGCCGTCCCGGACGCAACCCCAAGACGGGTGAAGAAATTCCCATCAGCGCCCGTCGCGTCGTCACATTCCGTCCTGGCCAGAAACTGAAGGCGCGCGTCGAGGCATATGCTGGAACCAAGCAACAATAGCGAACTGCCGCCGATCCCGGGAAAGCGCTACTTCACGATCGGCGAGGTAAGCGATTTGTGCGGCGTGAAACCCCACGTGCTGCGCTACTGGGAACAGGAATTTCCGCAGCTCAAGCCCGTCAAGCGCCGCGGCAATCGACGCTACTATCAGCGCCAAGACGTGCTGATCATCCGCCAGATTCGCAGCCTCTTGTATGAACAGGGATTTACCATCGGCGGCGCCAGAAATCGCCTTACCGGCGATGATGCGCAGGTGGACCTCAATCAGAGTCAACAGCTCATTCATCAGATGCGTCTGGAGCTCGAAGAACTCATCAAGATTCTTCGGCGCTAGCGATTTACAGCTCTCCAGGCCCAATTGGGCTATCATTCGGTCCCTCGGTCGGGGCGTGGCGCAGCCTGGTAGCGCACTTGCATGGGGTGCAAGGGGTCGCAAGTTCGAATCTTGTCGCCCCGACCAATTAAACCAATTGCCTTTAGCCCAGAGAAATCCGGCGAAATGCAGTGGACGCGTTCGCGCGCCAAAGCCTGTTGAACGCACACCGCACGAAGGGAATCATTTCATACCATAAGGGGACCCCGATGAACATTGCGACGCGATATTCCACCTCCGATGGACCGCGCTGGCCGACGCTGCTGCGCGATGCGGCCATTGCGATTGCAGCTTTCATCCTGTTGATGATCGTCTGGCCGTTTTATTCCGTGCCGACGGGCAGCCGCGGCGTGGTCACGCAATTCGGCAAAATTGTCGGTATTGAGCCTGAGGGCTTGGCGGTGCTGCCGCCGTGGCAAAAGCTCACGCTGTTTTCGATTCGTTCCGAGCAGGCCGATATCGAGAACGCGGCGGGCGCGACCAGCGATACGCAGCCGGTCACCGTAAGCCTCACGGTGCGCTATAGCATACTGCCCAACAAGGTATCCGAGGTCTTCGAGAAGTACAGCCACGATGGAAATCTATCGTCCTATGTTCAAACCGCAACACATGAGATCTTCAAAGCGGTAACCGCGAAATACACGGCGCCCGATCTGATTGCGCAGCGCGCCAAGGTTTCGGCCGACATCAACGCGGCACTCTCCGAAAAACTTGCCATCTATGGAGCGCAGGTGATCAATATCGACATGCGCAATTTTGCCTTCCAAGAATCCTATATGCGGGCGATCAACAGCAAAGTGGAGCAGGAACAGCTGCGGCAGGCGGCAGACAACAAGCTCAAGACCGTCGAGTCCGAGCAGAAGCAGAAGGTCGCCATTGCGGAGGCCGAGGCCTCGGCGGTCAAGGCCACTGCCGATGGCGATGCCTATGCCACGCTCAAGAATGCCGAAGCGCAGGCTGAGGCTCTCAAAATCCAGAATGCGGCGCTTGCCTCGGGACCCAATGTCCTGGAGCTGCGGCGTATCCAGGTCGAGCAGACCAAGGCCGAGAAATGGAACGGTCAGCTGCCGACCTCCATTTACGCGGGCGCACCGGTTCCCTTCATGAGCGTCAAATAATCCATGGATTCTCCGGCTGCAGAAGCCGAATCGCCTTTCGGCGGCCGAAGCGCGCAGATGTTTCCGGTGCTGACGCCGGTGCAAATCGCCCGCTTGAGCTCGCACGGCCGCAAGATCGCGATAAAAAAAGGTGAGGTGCTGGCGGAGCCAGGCGACCGCGGCCGCCCCATGTTTGTGGTTCTGTCGGGCAGCATCGAGGTCATTCAACCGAGTTTGAATGGGGAGATGCTGGTCGTGGTCCATACCCCTGGCCGCTTCTCCGGAGACGTGAGCACGCTGCGCGGCATCGGCAGCGTGGTGCGAATGCGAGTGCGCGAAGCGGGCGAGGTTCTGGCCATCGATGAGGCGCAATTGCGCAGGATCGTTCAGACAGACCCGGAATTGAGCGAACTTTTCATGCGCGCTTTCATATTGCGGCGCGTGCGCCTCATCACATCGCAGAACAGCGATGTGATTTTGCTGGGCTCAACTCACTCGGCGGGCACGCTTCGGCTGCAGCAATTTCTCACCCGCAATACGTATCCCTTCGTCAATATCGACGTCGATGCCGATCCGTCCGTGCGCGATCTTCTGGAACGCTTTCACGTCAAGCTCGAGGATGTTCCGGTTGTCCTGTGTCGAGGCTCGGTGGTGCTCAAAAATCCGAGCAACGAAGAAGTCGCGGCGTGCTTGGGTATGAACCAAGTGATCGATGATGACCGTCTGCGGGACGTGATCGTCGTCGGTGCGGGACCGGCCGGTCTCGCGGCCGGCGTATATGCAGCCTCCGAAGGCCTCGATGCCCTGGTACTGGAAACCGGCACACCGGGCGGGCAAGCCGGCTCGAGTTCGAAAATCGAGAATTATCTGGGCTTCCCTACGGGGATTTCGGGACTGGCGCTGGCATCGCGGGCATTGGTTCAGGCGCAGAAGTTCGGAGCTGAAATCAGGACCGCGTATTCAGCCGCTCGGCTCGATTGCGATCAGCGACCCTACGCCGTCGAAATGGCCAATGGTCACCGCGTGCGCACGCGCGCCGTCATCATTGCCACCGGCGCTGACTATCGTCAGTTGGCACTCGAGAACGCATCGCGCTTTCTCGGTACCGGCATTTACTATGCGGCGACCATCACGGAGGCGCGCCGCTGCGGATCCGGGGAAGTCATCGTGGTCGGCGGCGGCAATTCCGCCGGGCAGGCCGCCATATTTCTTTCGGGCACTTGTCGAACGGTCCATCTGCTGGTGCGATCAAAGGGTTTGGCGGACAGCATGTCGCAGTATCTCATCCGGCGCATTGAAGAGACGCCGAACATCCGTTTGCGCGTGCAAACCGAAATTACGGCGCTCGAAGGCGAGGAGCAGCTTAGCCGGGTAACCTGGAAGACTGCGCCAGGGAATGTTCCCGAGGTGCACGACATTGAGCACGTGTTTCTGATGACCGGCGCGCTGCCGTGTACGCAGTGGCTGAACTCCTGCATTGCGCTCAATGACAAAGGCTTCGTCCGCACGGGCACTGATTTGCGCAGCGAAGACTTGCCGGCGGCGAGATGGCTGAACGCGCGCCAGCCGCAGTTCTTCGAGACCAATGTGCCCGGAATATTCGCTGTCGGTGATGTTCGCTGCGGCAGTGTGAAACGGGTCGCCGCTGCGGTCGGCGAAGGATCCGCGTGCATCCAACAAGTGCATCGCGTACTTCACGAATGATGGTTAAAACTGATCAAGAGGCATATCACATGCTCGAACGCCGCACGTTTCTCTCCGAACCGCTCCTCTGCGCGAGTTCCTTGAAGATCATGTTTCTATTAACTCTTTAAGGCCGCCGGTGTTCCATGCACGGGAAGAAACCCGCCAAGGTGATAGTACATTTCCCGCAGTGGTCTGCTGAACCCAGCAGCATGTCCTACTACTGCGATCTGCTGGTCGAAGGCTTGACAAGACAGGGGCACGAGGTGCGGATCGTGTCAAAGCGAGTACTCGTTGACGGGGCTAGTCAACCATTGTGGCGAATGTTGTTGAGCAAGACGCCGGCGGTTATAAGCACGTGGCCGGAAATGTTTCGACAACACATCAAAGACCCAAACAATTGGTTCGTAAACATATCTCAGGAATATATTCCCCCGTTTGGCGCGTCCAGATCCATCAACATAATCCACGACTTAATCCAGATTGACTATCCAAGGTCTGGTCTAGTCCGCTTTTTCTATAGACACCTACTGCCAAAGCTCGCCCGCAATGCCGCCTTGAATATTAGTGTATCTCATTCAACTGCGCTGCGACTCGAAGCGATGCGCATACCGTCGCGTGTTGTTTACAATGAATTTAGCCTTGCTGACTGCCCAGAGCCTCGCGGTCAAAAATCTGTGACAAAAAAGTATGCCGCCTGCTGGGTCGGCAATATATCAAAGCATAAAAACATTGCCGATTACCTCGCTGCCGCCGCGGCAATGCCCGACAAAACCTTTGCGGCCATCATGCCCCGACGCGACTCTGGACTTGTTGGCATTGAATTGGATCTCCCCATGAATGTAGAAATATTCCATTCATTGGAGTCAAAGGACTATGGGGAATTGCTTAGGGCGTCAAATTTCTTGGTAAGCACATCGTTAGTAGAAGGATTCGGAAGGCCGCCGGCCGAAGGGGCGCTTGCTGGATGCGACATTGTGCTGACGGATATTCCAATTTTTAGAGAGCTCTACGACGGACTCGCCCACTTCTACAAGCCTGGCGATATTTCCAGCCTTGTAGCCGTACTCTCAGAAAAGCCCAATGATATTTACGACAAGGCCAATAAGCGCTTTAAAGACTGGAGCGAGCAGCATCGCCTAGTAGATGTGATCGACGCAACAATCTCCTCGGCAAACTGACGTCGGTTGGCAAAGTCGTCCTGGCTTCCTTCCGATCCCAACAATGCGTCACTGCAATGATTGAGCGACCACGGATTTGCACATGGTACCAATAGATCAACAGGACCGAAGTAAGGGAATAGTTCGCCGTGCAAAAGACTGGCTGATCCGCCATCCCGTCGTTTTCTATCTGATAGCACCGTTTCTCTTGAATCGCCCATCCTCCTTTCGCAAGAGCGTACGTCAGATCGCCTGGCTCGGTCTCAACGCGAGACTGTCAGACCTAGGACTCGGGAGCTTCACGAGGTCCATTACCTCGAGACATCGCCGCGTCTTCCAGATCACCAAGGACGGATTCCTGGTTGCATACGACTTCACCCGGCGGGATGGCGGTCTTCATCCCATGTATGTCTATGATTTCGTCTATGAGAGCGCTGAAAGCCAGGCTATTCGAAAGCATCTGCGCCCGGATACGTTGTTCATCGATGTCGGCGCAAACATCGGCCTGCATTCAATTCGCGCTTCGATCGATATGCCTCCCGGCTCGTCGGTGCTGGCGATAGAGGCCGACGAGGCCACCTACCGCATTCTCGAGGAGAACGTCAAACAGAATTCCCAGGCGCAGCACATTCAACTTCGACAGGCCGTCCTTTGGTCCTCTGCTACTACAATAGAATGGCATGGTCAGCAGCTCGAACATGGACATAATCACGCGTCCGCAGTGCTCTCTGATTCACGCCACGCGGTCAAAAGCGAGACTCTCGATTCAATAGTCTCGGAAGTTGCCGCCGGGAAAAAGGTCGGCGTCATCAAGATCGATGTCGAAGGAGCGGAACTGGAGATTCTGCGGGGTGCGCGCAATATACTCTCGAATCAGAAGCCTACATTGATCCTGGAGATTGACGATAGGATGCTCGCTCGAAACGCGGCGAGCGGCAGCGACCTTAGAGCTTATTTACGCAACATGGGGTATCAATCGGAGACGCCAATTATAAATGCCCGGTCGCGCGTGGCAACGAACTACCTTTTCCTGCCGTAGCCCTGCGAGCCTGGCTGCAGGATCGCGTGAATGGCTTGCCGGGCACGCACCTTGTCGGCCCACATCCTTGTGTCCCCTATGTTCTATTGCCTACGCGGCTGGCTGATGGGAAACTGCGCTTGGAAGAACGCTGGATCATTTCGTCTATGACGACAGAAAAGTCAATTGAGTTTGGGAGCGCGTCGGTGACTCTGGACCCGCTGCCGATTCGCGCCGAGTGGGTCATCGAGGGAACTCCGGTTGCCAAGGCCAAAATGCTTTGGAGAAGCTTGGACGGAACCTCGCGAACCGTCATCTGGGATTGCACGGCGGGCCGTTTCAACTGGTTCTACGACAACGACGAGACCGTGTACATTCTCGAAGGTTCAGTAGCCATCAAGGACCAACAAGGAATATCGCGTCTAGTGTCTGCCGGAGACACGGTTTATTTTCGCGCCGGGTCGCAGGCCGAATGGACCGTGGAACGATATGTTCGCAAGGTAGCGTTCTTCCGCGCCCCTGTGCCGAAATATGCGCTGCTTGCGATTCGGATCGTTCGAGTCGCGGCGCGTCTCGCCAACTTCGGACGCCGCAACGATAAGGCTTCCACAATGATGGACGCCTAGCGTTCGTCGACTAGGGGTCCGTCGTGGTTTCAAGATCGCCGACCAAGCGCGGCTGGTATCGCGTGAAGAGCTCGTTGGTCAGAACATCCTCCATCTCTATTCGCTGCAGCCGCTGGCTAAAGATATGATCGCCGCCATCCAGGATGTGCACCCGGCATTGTTCGCCCAAGCGGCCGACTGACGATCCACCTTGCAGATTGAGAAGCTCGATGCCAGGTTCGCCTCGCGCAAACATGAAAGTTATCCGCACGCCGCGTCCTGCAATTGCTTCCAGCTCCGAACCCAGATCGCGCGGTAGACGAATTCCCAGCCGTCTCGCAAGCTCTCGGACCGAGGATTCAACCGCAAGCAGGGATCTGTTCAGATATACCCAAGCGATTTTCGGAACGCTCACTTCCCCGGCGAGCAATCTGCCCCAGGCGCGCCGTGAGAATAGGAGGCTCAAATACACCGCGGGATTGCGCACCACTTCCGCCAATTGCAGCTCATCGAGCCGCATGCCCTTTTTCCAGAAATAATTCTGCGGATTGACCAGGAATATCTGATTGACCGGCAGATTCGCTACTGCGGCGCGCAGTGCATGATAGCCACCCGAACACACCCCGCCGAGGGTGATCTGGTCGATACCGTACGTGCTGCGCAAGTAGTCTATTGCGACGTGCATCTCTTCCACTGCAGTTGCGGGGAACACATCATCGTCAGGACAGCCGATGGGCGTACTGCTATCGCCGAGTCCGCTCAGATCCAAGCGCAGCACAACGCAGCCGTGGCGCGCCCAGCGACGCGCAAGAGAAACGTGCATACGATTCGCCCCGATGTGACTGTCGGCGCCCGAATTGAGCAAAATCACAGCAGACCGCTGCCGTTCACCCGGCTCGGGCTGGGTCACGATGCCAAAGAGCATGCTGCCGGCATCGATGCACACGGGTCGCTCGGAGATCGAAGATCGCTTGCTTGGATCCTCCTCGGACAACGTCATGATCGGACTTGCCGCAACACTTGGCAATGCAACGCGGTCAAGAACCACTCCATTGGGCGGCGATGAGCCCATCAACATCTGCAACCAATCAGTGATTGCGCGGAGCATGGCGATGGGCACCAACGCTCGCAACGGAGACCTTTGAATCATCTCGATCAGCCCGGGCAAGGACAAGTATTCGGTGTGCCGCACTTGACCCGACAGGCTCCTTGCCCAGCCATTCGCACTCGGCATACCATCGCCGTCGATGATGAGAATCTCGGGTACCGGCGGTGGCTTCGACGAGAGAAGATCGACGTCCGCAAGTGCCGACATGGTCGCCCCGGACATCGCAAACCCGCTGATTTCCATTGAATCATCCGGCGGGGCCTTTATTTGGAACGCCGCATCGCTTGCCGCACCGGGAACCAGCGAGGCGGCAAGACGTGTCGTCCGGAGTTCCCTGAGGTAACGGGCACCGCTGACAACCGGCGCGATCAGAATGAGTGACTTGACTGCGCGACAACGTGCGCTCGATGCCGCCGCCAGCAGGCCGCCCAATCGAATCCCCAGCAGACAAACCGATTCGACGCCGGTACGCTTTTGCAGCTCGGCAATGGCGGCCAATATATCGTCTTGCCATGCGGCAAGTTGGTTGGCGCGCGGGTCGATATCCGCTGAGTCTCCCGTGCCGAGATAGTCAAACCGCAGTGTCGGAATGCCAAGTTTGGCCGCCGCTTCGGCAAAGGCACGAATACTTCGATGCGAGCAAGTCGCCTCGTAGCCAAACGGTTTGCATATGACCAGTCCGAAATTGGCCGCAGTATCCCGGACAGGCCAGTGCAGCCAGCCGAAAAGAGATTTGCCGCCCGAAGCGAAGTAAAGCGGCTGCGCCAGCCCATCGGTGGGCGTTCGCTGAAAATCAGCCCGCTGCTCAGCCATCATATGCTGCCGGCCCCTCTGTCCAGCGCATGTAGCATCATAGGTGCCTTTTTTGCCTGATCGCGCAAGTCTAGCCCAAATGCAGCGGCGAAGCGGGTTATCGGAAAGCGGGCGCGTTTGGGGTTTGGGGCGAGCCGGCATCGCGGAGCGCGCTTCTTTAACACTTGGATTATTGGCTGATGCGGTGCCGACTGCGAAGATCGCTGCTGCGTGTAAACCGTCGAGGTCATAGCCCGTTGTTAGCAAATCTGCGTAGTCGAAATCTGACGGGCGTTGGGGGCATTGTCGACTCGATCCGGCCACAGCCGCACGGAAAATAGGTTAACCTTTGCCCAATGGGAAGGATGAGCCGACACGCAAGCGAATGGTGAAGCCAAAAAGCATGAGAATTCTCATCTATAGCGTCAATTTCGCACCGGAACCCACCGGTATCGGAAAATACTCAGGAGAGATGGCTGCGTTGTTGGTTGAGCGGGGGCACGAGGTGCGCGTAGTGGTCGCGCCTCCGTACTACCCAAATTGGAAAGTTGATTCAGCGTATCGCTGGCCTCTTTACCGGCGTGAATTGTGGAATGGTATCGACGTGTGGCGGGCTCCCCTTTGGGTTCCAAAGGCACCCGGCGGACTTCGGCGGATTTTGCACCTGGTATCTTTTGCCATTTCATCGTTTCCGATCATTCTGTACCAGGTTTTCTGGCAGCCGCAGCTGGTGATCACGGTAGCACCGGCCCTGCTGTGCGCGCCGGCCGGGTTACTCGTAGCGCGGCTGAGCGGCGGGCGCGCCTGGCTGCACATGCAAGACTTCGAGGCGGATATCGCATTCCGGATGAATCTCCTGAGGGGAATGTTGCTTCAACGAATAATCCTCAGAATGGAACGTTGGCTATTGCGCCGGTTTGATACGGTATCGACGATCTCCAACCGAATGATTGACCTGTTGCTGCGAAAGGGCGTGTCCCTGGATCGAATACGATTTTTCCCGAATTGGGTCAATATCAGCCAGATCAAGGCAACCGTCTCGGCTGCAAACTACCGTTCGCAGCTTGGCATCCAGACCGGCTCGCTGGTGGTCATGTACTCCGGATCGCTGGGGGGCAAGCAAGGCTTGATGGTCGTACCGGAAGCGGCTGCTCGACTGGCGGCGCGCCCGGACATCGTCTTCGTCATCTGCGGCGACGGCGTCATGAAGGCCTCGCTGGAGGCGGCTTGTGCGGTGCTTCCAAACACGCGGCTACTTCCACTGCAGCCCGTCGAACGCCTGGGAGAGTTGTTATGCCTCGCTGACATCCATCTGCTGCCGCAGGGCCGTGGTGCCCAGGATCTCGTATTACCCTCAAAATTGGCGGGCATGCTGGCCAGCGGGCGTCCGGTAATAGCGACCTGCCAACCGGGGACGGAAATCGACGCGGTTGTTTCGAGTTGTGGCTTGGTCGTGGCCCCCGAGGACTGCGAGGCATTGGCCGGTGCCATTTGTCGACTGGCCGATGACCCTGCTCTAAGAATGAATTTGGGGCGGTGCGCCCGAGTATATGCCGAGACGAATTTTGAGCGGGACGCAATTTTCGAAAGAATTTTCGAGCCGCTGGAGCAGAATGGCGCCGCGATTCCAGACGACGCCGTGGCCTGAACCCTAGATGGCGGGAGTCGCAAGAGAGATCGGGGCTCGCCGACCCTTACATAATAATAGCAAGTGTTTGGAATAGCTGGGTGAGCCTATTTAAATGAGATTCACGCTCCGGATCCTTTCGGTTGGTTTGCCGATCTGCGGAATCGCCTGGCAGGCGCCGACTCTCGCCGCGGTTGTTATTCCCGATAACCAGGACCAGTTGGATAAAGCGATCGCGGGAGCCGACTTCATCGGCGGGTCCCCTCAAGACAGCTTTTCAGCTTATGTTGGGGATCAAGAGCAATATGACAGCAACGTCTATCGCCTGGCTAACGGTACGGATATTGCCGCCACCGTCGGGCCGCACGCAGTCAAGCAGGATTATATAAATTCGCCGTCAGCCGGACTTGAAGGTCAATGGTCATTCGGCAGGCAGACCATCGATATTGACTTGAACGCGCAGGATAACCTGTACGCCGATAACTCAGTCCTCAACAATGTGTCGACCAAGGATACGTTGGACTGGAACTGGGGAGTCGGCAGCGTCATCTCGGGGCAGGCCGGAATTGAGTACCTGCAGGGGCTGGCGAGTTTCGTCAACGCGAACTCATATCTGCGGAACGTCTACGAGCAAGCAAACTATTTCGCGGCGGCGCGTTATCAAGTGGGCCCGCGGTGGGCAGTTTACGGGGGCATACTCAATTCCGGTTTCGGCTTCAATCAATCGGCTTCGCGAGGAAACAATTCATCCAGCAACTCAGCCGATGTGGGTGCCGAACTGATCACCGATGTCGAAAATACCTTTGATTTGGACTATCGCTACACGGATGCGCGATACCCGAATCCAATCGTATTGACCGGCCCATCGTTCGATCCGGATTTCAGGGAAGATCGAATTCGATTTCTGGTCAAGCGCATGCTGACGGAAAAGACTTCGATCGACTTCGATGTGGGATATTTGAAGCGCGAGTACCCAAACGATGAGATCGGCTCGTTTTCCGGGCCAATTTGGCGCGGTTCGTTCGGATGGCAGCCGACCGAGAAAACCCAATTGATCGTTGCGACGTGGCGCAACCTGCAGGCTTATCTGACCGACCAGACGGATTATTACCGTTCCACGGGGGTAAGCATCTCGCCGGTATGGCGGCCCACGGAAAAGATCACCGTATCCTTGGCGATATCCCGCGAAACCCAGGATTACATCGGCGCGAGCACCAATCCATTGAATGAAAGCGCTCGTAACGATACCGTGAACGCTCAGGCGGCGGGATTGTCCTATACACCGACAGATGCGTTAGTCTTCGATGTTACCTTCCATCACGAACAGCGAGCTTCCAATCAGCCGATCCGCTCCTACGACGATCAATTGGCAAGTGCACATGTCAGATACAATTTTTAACATTCGCATCGCGCAGCGCATCGCCCTGAGGGCGGTTTCGGTTGCTGCGTCCATGGTTTTTCTGGGTGCGCCTCTGGCTGCACGAGGACAAAGCGCCGATGCCTGCGCGAATGCGGCGCCCCCTCCCGGCGCGCAGAGCCTCGGCTATGTAAGGCGCGTGTTTTGCCTGATGCCGACGACTTCTGATATTTCTCCCGACGGTACTTCACCTGCGAAGCTCTACAATGCTTCTTGGTATACCCGGGAGCCTCCGCCCCTGAGCGTGTATTCGATGGTCGGTGGCACGCTGGCCATCGCGAATGGGGGAGGATTGGTCGGTGAATCGCGCAAGTCCATGCCGGGAAAACTGCCAATGTTGCCGGCTTCGGCGGGATTCTACGTCGAATTTGCCGAGCGCCTTTCCAATAACGATCCAGATCATTTTCCCGCTGTCTGGCTGATGCCCCAGGAACACAACGGCCGACAGGACGATCATGCTCCCGGTGATCCGCCGCATTTTGAACGGTTTATGGAACTCGATGTCGATGAAGGCGGCTACAATCCAGGCCATCACGGATGCATGATCAATTGGAGCGGGATTTATCCCCACTATCTCAACGAAAATCGCGCCAATGACCCTCCACAAACCTTCAACATGGACAGAACCCAGGAGCATATTTTCGGTTTGAGCTACGATCCCGCCGGCAAGAGAGTCGCCTGGTGGGTTGATGGGATGCCCACAGGTAGTGTGAGTACGGATAATGTGGCGTCAATCGTCGACACCTATCACTACTACATCATTATGGGCAACCAAAGCCACGGAAAGGTAAAGCCCTACCAAATGTATGTGCGATATGTCAGCGCCTGGTCCGGTCCGACGGCGCCTTAGCCGTGAACTGCCTTAGTGAGCCAATTTAGTGCCGGACAGCTTACAACCGGCGAAAGATTGCCAATCCTGCTGACGTCCGCGATCAACGCAACAGCTCCATTCACGAAAATTTCCAATGTTTCGCAGCGTGTGGCTGCTACCTTGCGCGCCCTCGTCAATTGGAGGGCGTTGTGCCCCGACACCGACTTTGTGCTCTGCGACGGATCCGGCTATGACTTGAGCCGCGAAGTGAGCGCGGCGGACCGCAGTGCCGGCTCGAGCAGAACGGAAATCCTCTGCTTCGAAAACGATCGAGATCAAGTGAGAGACAAGGGCAAAGGACATGGCGAAGGCGAGATCATCAAGTACGCACTGGAGAATAGTTCGACGCTGAAATCCGCGCCGTCGTTTGCAAAGTGCACCGGAAAGCTGTGGGTCGAAAACTATTGGTCCTGCAGGACGGCCTACAACGGAATTGCGGGCTTCAGCTATTTCGGCTTCCTCAAAGTGGTTGCGGTTGACACGAGATTCTTCATCGTTCAACGCCAGTTTTTCCAGGATAAACTTCTCGGTTCGTACACTCAATGCGATGACCCGCTCGGAAAATACTTGGAAAATGTCTACCTCGATGCGCTGCAGTCGACCCGCCGAAAGAACTGGATGCTGCCGGTTTATCCGATCATTCGAGGCTTGTCAGGCACGAGCGGACAAGAATATCGACACGATTTCTTCAAGCAAGCCGGTAAAAACCTGGCCATTCGTCTATTGAGGAGAAAGGCGCATTCAGGACCGTGAAAAATGCGGCGCAAGCGCAGGCTGTACGTTTCGTTAAATGGCGGCGGCGCTAGGTTAAATCGCCGGGACTCGCGGCGGATCATTAAATTGTTCTAATGCGCTGAATTAGAGTGATAATGACTAGCAATAATTCGATAGGACGTCAAGAATGGCGGTATCCGTGTATCAAAGCATTTCAAGCCCCCGGGCGTCTTTCCTTGCCGTTTGCCTCGGCGCCGTTGCTCTGCTGTTTTTCGCGCCGGTGCACGCCCAACAATATCTGATTGGTACCGGCGACATTCTCCGGGTCAGCGTATTTAAGAATCCCGACTTGAGTCTCGACGCGCGTGTTTCCGAAGCGGGGACTTTAAATTATCCGTTGATTGGCTCGGTGCCAGTGGCTGGACTGACGCTGTCTGCGGCAGAGAAGAAAATTGCGGACTTACTCAAAGAGGGCGGTTTTGTCTTGAATCCGCAGGTCAATATCCTGATTACTCAGGCATTGGGCGGCCTCGTTTCAGTGATAGGCGAGGTAAGGACTCCAGGCCGCTACTCGATTGAGAACGCCGGCGGACATTTATCGGGCGTGCTGGCTGTGGCCGGGGGAATCGCGGCAACCGGCTCCGACATCGTCATTGTCGAAGGAATGCGCAGCGGCAAGCCGTTTCGACGGGAGATCGACGTGGTCACAATGTCGCTTGGCAATGCTGGCGATGACATTGTTCTTGCCGGCGGCGACACATTATTTGTCAATCGGGCACCGCTGTTCTACATCTACGGTCAAGTTCAAAGGCCTGGCCAACTTCGTCTGGAGCGGTCCATGACCGTGATGCAGGCGCTCGCTGCCGGCGGCGGCGTTACAGGCAAGGGAACGAGCCGCGGAATTCTCAGGGTTCGCCGCGATGCGAGCGGCAAGGTGAAGGAAGAGAGTGTCAGTCTCAATGACGATGTTCGGGACCAGGACGTGATATACGTCAAGGAAAGTTTGTTCTGATGACCAAAGCTGAAAACCCCCGCGGAAGCGAGCGCCAACCGACGAGACTCCGGTCATGACCGTCCAGCAGTTCTTGATGATCCTGCGCGCTCGATGGCTCATCGCTTGCCTGGTCTTCGGCGCGGTCTTGGTGCTGTCCATACTGCTCGTATCAATGATGACCCGAAAGTATACGGCGGTCTCTTCAATAGTCGTGGACGCTAAGACTGATCCAGTGGCCGGCGGGGCCGGTTTCTCCGAGCCGGTCATGGGCAGTTATGTCAATACGCAGATTGACGTGATCATGAGCGAACGTGTCGCCCAAAAGGTCGCAAAATCCGTCGGGCTGGATCGGATGCCGGCATTTCAAAACGCGTGGCGCAAGCAAACCGATGGCCGCAGCGACATAGATGTTTGGTTGGCTCGCTACCTGCTATCCGCGAAGAAAGTCGTTGCAGCGCCGCCCGCGAACGCCAGTGCCACCCGGCAAACCAACGTGATCGAGATTTCTGTCAAATGGCCTGATGCAAAATTGGCTGCCGCCATCGCGAATAGCTTTGCGCAGACCGCCATCGAAACCAATATTGAACTGAAGGTCGAGCCCGCGAAACAATACACGACCTGGTTCGATCAGCGCTCGGCGGCACTTCGGGCGGATCTCGAGCGCAAGCAAAAGCGATTGTCCGATTTCCAGAATGCAACCGGCATCGTGGCGACCGATGAGAAATTGGACGTCGAAAATGCGCGACTGACGGAGCTGTCCACGCAGTTGGTTGCGATACAATCGCAGCGCCAGGACAGTCAATCACGGCAGCGCCAGGTCAACGGGGACAGCGGAAACGAATCCTTGCCTGAGGTTCTGCAAAACCCTCTAATTGCCAGCCTGAAGGACGCCTTAACGGTTGCGGAAGCGAAGCGTACCGAGGTGGCCGGCCGCCTCGGAAAAAATCACCCGGACTATCAAGCGGCCGAGGCGGAAGTAACCAATTTGCGCGCGCGGATTGCAGCAGAGACCAGTAAGATTGTCGCCTCCCTCGGCAGCACCACGCAGGTAAATATTCGCAGAGAGAACGACATTCGTCTGGCTCTCGAGGCGCAGAAGAAGCGCGTCATGGATCTGAAGCACGATCACGATGAGGCGGCAATTCTTCAGGATGACGTCGTCAGCGCGCAGCGCGATCTCGATGCGGTAAGTCAGCGTCTGGCGATGAGCAATTTGGAGAGCCAAGCTCAGCAAACCAACGTTGTCCTGCTATCGACGGCGGCAGAACCCCTGGAACCATCCGCCCCAAAGGTGACGGAAATCGTCGGAGGGGGCGCGTTCCTCGGACTCATGCTTGGCATTGGCGTCGCACTGCTTCTCGAGATGCGCGATAAACGCCTACGCGACGAAGGTGACTTGGTTGCACTCCTGGGCGTACCCGTACTGGGGCGGCTTAAGTTGGTGAAGCCTGGGACGCTTGTGCAGGCGTCCGCACTCGCTGCTCCATCGCCCATTTAGCGCCGCTCAGATCGCGCCTTTTTCAGAGATCCCGTGGATATGCCGAAAGTCACCATCAAGCACGAAACAACCGCAGAGCCTGTCCGCGATCATAGCCGGGCGATTGGCGCGATTCTGGTTGAACAAGGTCGTCTCAAATCGGCGGAGGTTGACGAAATTCAGCGCTTTGCGCGTACCAGTAGTATGCGATTTGGCGAGGCAGCTCTGAAACTAGGCTTGTTGACTCAGCGCGACATCGATCTGGCGATTGCGCAGCAGTTCAACTACCCGATTGTTCCGCGAGGCGGGGATCGCGGGGTAGCGGACGAATTGGTGGCGGCTTACTCGCCGCAGAGCGCGGCAATTGAACCATTGAGGGCACTACGTAGCCAATTGGGTCTGCGCTGGTCCGATGATCACAAGATTCTGGCGATAACCAGCCCGGGTCGAGGGGAGGGGCGCAGCTGGCTGGCGGGAAATCTCGCGACCGTCTTCGCTCAGATGGGCAAGCGCACGCTGCTCATCGACGCGGATATGCGGCACCCGCAGCAGCACTTACTTTTCAATTTGAATAATTCGGTCGGATTGTCTGCGCTGCTTACCGGGCGCGCCGGCCGCGAAATTGTCTCGAGAATTCATCCGCAGCTCCGTTTGTTCGTGCTTCCGGCGGGCGCCTTGCCGCCGAATCCACAGGAATTGTTGGGACGCCAGGTGTTTGATTTGATGTTGGACCTCTTCTCGGAACAATATGAACTGATCATTTTGGATACTCCAGCCGCGTCCGACTTCGCGGACGCTGAAATCGTTGCGGCGCGGGCCAGTTCGGCACTCATTCTTGCGCGGCGCAATCATACGCGCCAGAGTCAATTGCTCAGCACCATGCGAAATCTCACGCAAAGCGGTGTAAATATCATCGGCAGCGTCATAACCGATCACTGAAGGGTGATCCGGCCGGCACGCGATAGAAGGATTCATGATTCCAGGCCGGTTGCGCGACAGCTCGGCGCATACCGGCACTCGTGTAGAGAGTCCGTGCGCGTATAGCTAAGCTACAAGGTGTCACAACAACACATGTTTATCGACGAGGAGGACTTGGCTACAGCTGCCTCGGCTGATTGGGACGTCATCGTGGTAGGCGCAGGAGCCGTAGGATTGGTACTCGCGGTTTCGCTGTCGCGGGCGAATCAGAGAGTCCTTCTATTGGAAAGCGGCGCCGCGGATCACACAGACGCGAACGATCTCAATGACATTCAAGTGACCGGTCGGCCGCACCTTGGCGCATTGAGCGGCAGAGCGAGGACGGTGGGTGGAACCACGACGCTCTGGGGCGGCCAATTGACCCAATTTGCAGCCTACGATTTCGATGCACGGGAAATCATGGCTGATTGCCCATGGCCTCTTCACTATGCCGACATCGAAAGGCACTACGCCGACGTCGCGGCCATGCTCGATTTGGACCTCAGCCGTTTATCCGATCAAAGCATCCCAATACGATCGATGTCGAGCGGCATCGGGTGTCTGTCCGGCTGTGAAATTTTCTTCACGCGCTGGCTGCGCGAGCCCAATCTCGCGCGGTTTTTTTCGGCGGATCTTGCGGCGCGATCGACCCTATCAGTTGCACCGAGATGTCACGCAACTTCCGTACTTTGCGGATCTGACGACGCAAAGATTACCGGCATCAGGGCCGTCGCCGCCGGCGGTGGCGAGTTTGTATTTCGGGCGCGCGACGTGGTTCTTGCGTGCGGCACGATTGAGATTTCGCGATTGCTGTTGCTCACCGCAAGAAAGTCGCGGAACTTAGCGTGGGCGCAAAACGCCAATATTGGCCGATACTTTCAGGATCATCTTGATCTGGTCATCGGCCGGATTGAACTGAAGAACAAGCGGGCATTTGCGGACATTTTTGAAAACGTGGTGATAGGCGGGAACAAGTATCAGCCGAAGATTCGAATGCAGACGACGGCGCTGCGCAAATTGGGCTGTTTGAATATCGCTTGCACCGTCAGATTTGACTCCGCGATTGCCGAAGACCTCCACATGCTGAAGCAATTTTTTAAATCGCTGCTCAGAGGATCGCGCGTGGACAAGCCATGGCGGAGCATTCGGCGCATGGCGGCGCTGGGTCCGGTATGGTTTCCGCTGATTTGGAGATATCTGCGGCACCGGCGCATTCTTGCCCTGTCCGATCGCGGTATCAGCGTGATCGCCCACTGCGAGCAGCGGCCCCTTAAAGAGAGCCGCATCTCGTTGGACCCCCGCAAGATAGATCGTTTTGGCGACCCGATTCCGCAGCTTCACTGGGTCGTGGACGAAGTGCTTCAGATGAAGAGTCTGCACCTATTCGCGGATCAGCTTGCCGGTTTCCTCGAAAGCCAATGCGACGCAACGCTCATAGCGCGCGCCGCGATTTTGTCCGGGGATTCGTCAATCATGGCGGAGGCCACGGATTCCTACCATCAGTGCGGCGGTGCACGCATGGCATTGCAGGCAGCGGACGGTGTGGTGGATTCGAACTGCAAGGTCTTCGGCACGCGCAATTTGTTCGTGGCGGGAGCGGCAGTATTTCCGAGCTCGAGTTTTGCAAATCCAACGTTCACGGCGATGGCGATAGCATATCGCCTCAGAAACCACTTGCTAGAAATGCGGCAATAAATGGATACGTTCTTCGACCGCATTGGCTTGGGCTGCGCGCGCTTCGGTGGCGGTATTGAGGAGTCGAATTCTCGCCGGCTGCTGGACATGGCGGTGGATTGTGGAATCAGATATTTTGATACGGCGCCGGCTTACGGCGGACGCGCGTCGGAAAGAATCGTAGGGTTGGCGTTGCGCGATATGCGTGAGCAGATTCAATTGTGTACCAAGGTGGGACTGTATGGCTCAGCACCAACTCCCACGGCTAAGCTGCGCGCGCTGGCTCGCACCGCGGTGCGGACGCTGCTGCCGGACGCTGCATTGAGCAGGATCAAGGCCGCGCGCCGACCGGCGGCGAGGAGCGGTGCGGCAGTGCGCGGCTACGGCAATTTTGACCCCACTTTGGTGCGCTCGAGCGTTGAGCGCAGTTTGACAGCATTGCAGACCGACCATTTGGATTGCCTGATGTTGCACGAGCCTCGGCTTTCGGACCCGCAGCCGGAATTGGCGCAGCTGTTGGACGGCTGGAAACAAGAAGGGATGGCTCTGCGGCTCGGAGTCGGAACATATTCGCATTTGGACGATTTGCCCCAATTCGGAGAGGTCGCGCAATTCGCAGTCGGAGCGAGGCTGATCAAACCCTCCCCACGGCGGATTCTTATTGGACATGGCGTGCTGCGCGACTTGGCGCCCGAGTTGATTGTGCGGTGCATGCAAGAAGAAGGCGTTCTCGAGTACATTCCAGCTCTCGCAAAGTATTTGCCCGAACCGCACGCTGGTGGCGCCCTTCTTCTCAACGGGGTGCTTTTCGGCACCGAAATCAATCGTGTGTTGGTTTCCACTACCTCGCTGCTGCGCTTGCAGCAATTTGTGTCGATCGCGAAGGATATGTTTCACGACCTGCAGGCAAGCATCAGCTCGGACTGCGCAGCGCGGTTAGGCAGCTCCGTACGGCGATATTTCGCGGGAAAATCGCCGGATGCCGGCCCGTGAGTTAGGGTATGGAGTGTGAGATGTTCGGAACCAGACAACCTATACGGCGGCAAGATCCATGATTGAATTGCTGGTGGGCGCGGCACTCTACGTCACATTTTGGGGGCTAATTCCCGGCATCGGGCCCTTCCTGCAGGAGGCGGCGATCCTGCTTCTATTTGCAGCGGCAAGCTATGCGGCTTTGATAAGCCGGGTGCAGGCAATTGCGGTTTCCGGCAGCGAAATCGTCATGTATGTTGCCGGCATCGCCTATGTCGTCCTCGCAATGCTCAGCGAACAAGATGCTGTGGGCATCGCTATCGCTTTTTTCAGCTGCATCGTTTTCGTTTCCATGATTTGCAGAGCAATATCGCTGGAAAAGCTGATGAACGTCGGGGCCGCGGTCGCGCTGCTGTGCGTGCTGACTTCGGTCATTTTTGACCGCTCGGAGGCGCTGGCGGCGCTTTCTCCGAGCGGAGGAGCGGGACTGGCCCGTTTCATGCCGCTCAACACGACGCCAAACCTTGTTGGCTATATCTTCGGGGCTGGAGCTATTCTGATGGCGCGGCGAGCGGTGATTTCCGCGAGAACTCTGGAACGCGCCATCATGATTACGGCGGCCCTGCTTGCATGTCTTTTTGTCTTGGCGGCTTCCGCCCGTTCGTCGCTGATTGCGTTATTTGCCGCAGCAATCGTGGCAGTGGTCTTCGAGTTTGGCGTGCGAAGAGTCGTTTCATTGAAGTGGGTGAAAATTGGCTTCACCGCACTCGCCGTCTTTTGCATCGTTTTTGCCGAAAGAATCGGCGCGTATTTTTCCAGGCTATTGGAGCTGGATTCGCAGACTCGTGGAATAGCGTCGGGCGGCAGCGGCCGCACGAACCTATGGGCGCGTGGAATTGCCACGTTGTTTGAGAATTGGAGCACGTTTCTTTTCGGCGGGGGATTCAGAAGCTCGAATTCCGATCTGATCGGATTTTCCACCGAGAGTTCGTACATCACAATTCTGCTCGATAGCGGGGTGTTCATTGGAACCGCGATGATCCTGGTATTTTGGTATTCACCGATCAAAGCGTTGACACTCACCGCACCCGCGCAGCGCAGTTCGGGCCCGCTAGTGTTGTTGACCTCTTTTCTTACGTTTGTGATCGTGGAATCGGCTTTCAACAGATATCTCCTGGCTATCGGTAACCCAACATCGCTGATATCTCTGCTGCTGGTTTTTGGGGTCGCGATTCGAGAGAAAGCGGAAGCACGCGCAGCCAGATTGCCGATCGAATGGCACTCGGCACGCGAGCACGCCAAATAGGCCATAGGATCCTACGATCGCTGCGAATAAAGCTGCGCCCGCCGCCCGCCGTGGGTGGAAACTCTGCGCAGCGTGAATATGGCCATTCCCTGGCGGTTGCGGGCTAAACTCTTGATATGAAGCTACTGCATGTCCTGGCAAGCGTTGACCCAAGCGCGGGCGGCCCCATGGAAGGGGTGCGTCAACGCGGACTGAGATTGCAGCAGCTCGGGCATTCAGTCGACATCGTCACGCTTGATGATCCCAAGCAGCAGTTTGTCCGTGATTTTCCCTTGCCTGTGATAGCTCTAGGGCCGTCGCGAGGCGGCTATGGCTACAATTCCAAACTGGTTCCATGGCTCAGGAGCAATGCGGGCGGCTACGATGCGGCGATCGTCAACGGTTTGTGGCAGTACCATAGTTTTGCAGCCTGGCGGGCTTTGCGAGGGCGCGGTACTCCCTACTATGTTTTTACTCATGGGATGCTCGACCCGTGGTTCAAGCGGACCTATCCGCTCAAACACCTCAAGAAATGGCTTTATTGGCCTTGGGCGGATTACCGTCTCTTGCGCGATGCGCGGGCTGTACTCTTTACAAGCGAGGAGGAGCGCGTGCAAGCGAGAAAGTCGTTCTGGCTGTATCGAGCGCATGAGCAGGTAGTTGCCTATGGTACCAGTGCGCCTCCGGAGAACGCCGTGGAACTGCGCGAATTATTTCATGCGGCACACCCGGAGTTACGCGGCCGGCGAGTTCTCTTGTTTCTAAGCCGTATCCATGAAAAGAAGGGGTGCGATCTGCTCATCGAGGCGTTCGCCAGCGTCGCGCAGTCAGAAAGTGCATTGCACTTGATGGTGGCAGGACCTGGTGAAGCAAGGATGGTGAACCGGTTGCAGAACCTTGCGCGTCAGCTCGGAGTGTCAGACCGAATCAGCTGGCCGGGCATGCTGCGCGGTCAAATGAAATGGGGCGCATTCCATAGTGCCGAGGCGTTCGTACTTCCCTCTCACCAAGAAAATTTTGGCATCGCGGTCGCGGAAGCGCTGGGGTGCGGTCTGCCGGTGCTCATTTCCGACAAAGTGAACATATGGCGCGAAATCCACTCGCACGGCGCCGGGCTGGTAGCGCCCGATACCCTTGCAGGCGCGCAGCTGCTGTTGCGCAAGTGGCTCGAATTGGGGCTGGAGGAGCGCAGAGCGATGGGGCAGCGCGCGCGCGGGCTCTTTCAGAGTCGCTTTACCGTCGCCGCGATGGCAGACAGTCTGTTGCGTGTGATTGAGCAGCAGCCCCAGCATGGTGCATTGTCCGGCTAGAGGTTTCATGCGGCTAATATCAGTGGTTACAATCGTAAGGAACAACAGTGCTGGACTGAATAAAACTCGGGCAAGTATTGCGGAGCAAAGCTTTCGCGATCTTGAATGGATTGTTGTCGACGGCGCCTCCACCGACGGCACGGCGGAATTGGCCGCCAGTTTGAGCGAAAACGACTGTGTCGCAATCAGCGAACCCGACGACGGAATCTTTGATGCGATGAATAAGGGTCTGGAGCGCGCGACCGGAAAATTCGTATTGTTTCTCAATGCCGGGGATATATTGGCAAATAGCGGAGTTCTGGCGGATGTGAGCAGGGAGCTTACCGAGGACATAGATTTCCTCTACGGCGACAGCCTCGAAGCATTCGGCGGCGGCCGCTTGATCTATAAAGCGGCAAAGGGCCACGAACGTGTAAATTACGGAATGTTTGCTTGCCATCAAACCATGTATTTCCGGCGTTCTGTAATTGGCGCCCAGCGCTACGATCCCCGATTTAGAATCGCGGGAGACTACTGCTTCACTGCGGAATTTCTGCAGAAGCACCCGCGTATCAGGCGCGTTGACGCCGCACTGTGTGTTTTCGACCTCACCGGAGCGTCAAATATCAATCGCGGGCGAGGCCGGCAAGAAAATTGGCGTGTGCAAAAAGAGGTACTCGGCCTGTCGCTGCTGCGGCGCTGCGCCTTCCGTACTGCTTATCTATTGAGTTCCTTGCTGGCCGTGCGAATGCCGCGCCTGTACGCAGCTTTGAGATTTCGGAGTCCCGATGGCAATTGATTTGTCCAAGAATGCGACGCAATGGCCGATGCGGCACAAGCTGCGGCGCGGATTATGGACGTACCTGATCGAACCGGCGGTGCGCTGGCTGCCGAAGGCCTGCAGTCCGCTGCGGATCATGGCGTTGCGCTTGATGGGTGCGCGAATTGGACCCAGGTGTCTGATTCTTCCCGGCGTAAAGGTGCTGATGCCCTGGAATTTGCACCTGGACGATCATGTGGCGATCGGCGCGCACGTCAACTTGTACAACTTTGCTCAGATCGAAATCAAGCGCATGACTGTAATTTCCCAGTATGCTTACCTGTGCACCGGTTCGCACGATTATCTCAAGAGCGATATGCCGCTGATCTACGCGCCGATCGGGATCGGCGAGCAGGTGTGGGTGGCAGCGGGCGTGTTTGTCGCGCCGGGGGTGAGCATTGCCGATGGCGCCGTGGTTGGCGCAATGTCGGTCGTCACGCGGTCCCTCAACGATGCCTGGTCTGTTTACGCCGGCAACCCCTGCCGTAAGATCAAAGCGCGTGAACTTCCGTCGGTGACGTGATATCGCATGGCCGCCGTTTCCGTGCTAATCCTTACGAAGAACGAAGCAAAAGACTTGCCCGGCTGTCTTGAATCGGCATCGTGGAGCGATGACCTACATGTATTGGATTCTGGAAGTACCGATTCCACTTGCGCAATTGCGAGAAGTTTTGGCGCGAACCTGATCGTGCGGGATTATCCTGACACGACCAAGGTGTTCGGTGGCGACGAAGCTGCGCATCGCAACTGGAGTCTACGGAATGTTCCATTCAAATACCTATGGGTGTTGCTGCTCGACGCCGACGAACGGGTTTCGCCGGACTTAGCCGCCTCAATTGCGAGGGCGGTAGATGCGCCGGGCGATCACGCGGCATTTCGCATCCAGCGGCGCGATTATTTCCTTGGAACGTGGCTCAAACACGTACAGACTTCGGCTTTCTATTTGCGCCTGTTCAGACCTGAAAAGATCCGCTACGAACGCTTGGTAAACCCTGTGTCCATCGTCGATGGCCAGGTGGGCTCGCTGACCGGTTATCTAGATCACTTTCCCTTCAGCAAAGGCATTCACCACTGGATCGACCGGCATAACTCCTACAGCACGCTCGAGGCGCAGCAGATTATGGAAAATCGCGGACGCCATGCACGATTCTCCGTTCGCAAGGCATTTTTTGCGCGAGATTTTCACGAGCGCCGCTTTCACCAAAAGGAGCTGTTCTATCGGATCCCGCTGCGCCCACTGGTGAAATTCTTGCTTCTGTATGTGGCCAAGCGCGGATTTCTCGATGGCACGGCTGGGTTCAGATACGCGGTCTTGCAGGCGATGTACGAATATATGATCGTGTTGAAGGTTCGCGAATTGTCGCGCGATTCAGTGAATCGGCCATGAGTCAGCAAAAGGCGCGCGTCGCGGCCGGCGTGGCGGCCCACTTATACGCTCAAGGCGTGACCATCGTCACGCAACTCGCAACCCTGCCGATTTTTCTGGCCCGCTGGAGCACCGAGCAGTACGGTCAGTGGATAGTGCTTTCTGCGCTTCCGGTCTACCTGTCGCTGGCCGATTTCGGAATCGTGACGGCGGGCGGAAATCTGATGTCGATGCATAAGGCGCGCGGCGAGACCTCTGAGGTAAATCGCGTCTTTCATTCCAGCATTTTCATCGTTGTTGTCATGGTACCGCTGCTTGCATTGTGCACGGTCGCGCCATTGCTGGTGTTTGGTTTTGGCCTGGATATCGATCATCGCTCAGCTCTAGCGGCGCTGATTCTCGCGTCCCTGTTGAATGTCGGATGCGGTTTGTTTGACTCCGCATACAGGCCCTTCGGTAAATATCCCAAGGTCACGCTGCTTCTGACGACAGCTCGCGTGGTTGACTGGGCCGGCAGCATCGCGGGGCTTTTTATCGGCGGAAGTCTTACGAGTGCGGCGCTCGGTTTGTTGTGCGGCCGCTTGCTCTCATGTACCGCAATATTCCTCTTCGCCTTGAGGGATGTTCCGGAAGTAACGTGGAATTTGCGTCAAGTCGATGGTAAGTTAGTGAAGCAGCTGATCCGTAGCGGCATCGGGTTTCTGTCTTTTCCAATCGGCAATATGCTGACGCTGCAAGGTATGGTCGTGTTGGTCGGGGCGCAGCTCGGCGGCGGAGCTGTAGCCCTGTTCAATACGAGTCGGACTCTGTCGCGGCTTTTGGCGCAATTGGCAATATTGACGGGAAAATCGATGGCACCCGAAATTTCCAGGCTATTCGGGGCAGGCAAGGACCATGAGGCAGACGTTCTCATCAAACAGCTAATGTGGACCATCCTGCCTTTGACGCTGATCGGGGCAGTCGGACTGGAGTTGCTTGGGCCGATGATTCTTAAGCATTGGAGTCATGGAAAGATCGTATTTGACAGGACGGTGTTCACTTGGCTGGTCGCAGGCGCGATTTGCGCGGCGTATTGGCAGATCCGAGCGACCAAATTGACGGCCACGAATCGACATTCGCTGCTTGCGACTGCATTTTTGATCGTCTCCGCCAGCGCGCTCATGGTGGCCTATCTGACCGAGAGGAGCTTCGGCATCGCTGCCGCGGCAGCCTCGACATGCTTGGTCGAGTTGGCCATGGTAGCGACCACGACGTGGGCGTTGGCCCGCGTAAAACGCTCGGTAGTGAAACTGTAGAGGTTGCGCGCGATGCAATCTCCGCAAGTGCCAATCGGCTCCGCGGCTGCATCTTCAAAGAAGGTGCGAGTTGCGCATCTCGTGTCGCATCCCGTCCAGTACCTCGTTCCCGTGTATCGCCAAATCAGCAAGAGCGCGGAAATTGATTTTACGGTTTACTATTATTCAGATGAGTCGATCGGCCGGCATTTCGACGTCGAATTCGGCAGAGAGTTTGAATGGAGCACTTCTCTGCTTGGCGGATATAAATCGCGCTTTCTGCCAAGTTCGAAAGGCAAATCAACGAAGAGTGCCGTCGAGTGGCCCAATTGGGACCTGATCACGGAGGTTATCAGACAGCGTTACGACGTGATTTGGATCAATAGCTATATTGGCGCCAACGCCTGGTTGACGAGATTGGCCGCACTGTTCTCCGGGACGCCGGTATTCTTTCGCGACGATACCAACCTGCTTACTCCGCGCCCGTTCTGGAAACGAGCACTGAAGACCATCGTGCTGCGCAGCTTTCTGCGGGGCGCCTGGGCGCTGTATGTCGGCGAGGAGAGCCGCCGGTATTGGACATTCTATGGCATTCCCAGCCGGCGACAGTTCTTCTCGCCCCATTGCGTGGATAACGAATTCTGGTCGAAGCGGGCGCGGGAACTCGCGCCGCAGCGCGTTCAGATTCGAAAATCGTTTGGAATCGATGACGACGCGCCCGTGATTTTGTTCTGCGGGAAGTTCATTCCGAAAAAGCAGCCCCTCACGCTTTTATCCGCCTTTACAAAGATCAGCAAAGAATTTCCCTGCTGGTTATTGATGGTCGGCGACGGACAATTGCGCGGCGAGGTCGAAAGTCGGATTCGAGAACTGGATATCAAGAACGCGCTGCTGCCCGGTTTTCTCAATCAGAACGAATTGCCGTTCGCTTATACCGCGGCCGACATGATCGTTCTTCCGTCCGCTTATCATGAGACGTGGGGATTGGTCGTCAACGAGGCGATGAATTTCAATCTTCCGGTGGTCGTGTCGGATCTTGTCGGCTGCGGCAAGGATCTGGTGAAAGAGGGATGGAACGGCTATATATTTTCTCACGTGGACGAGGAGCAACTGGCGGATTGTTTGAAACGACTGGTGGGGGATGAAGCACTTCGCAAGGAATTCGGCAAGAATAGCGCGGATCTGGTAACTCGCTACTCGATCGAAAACTGTGCGGAGGGTATTGTCAGAGCGGGCCGCGCCGCCAGCGATGTAGCTTCTTGAAACTTGTCATATTCTGCCACCCTGGATTCCAGCGCTCGCAAAGCATGCCCCGGTTTGCGCGCATGTTAAAGTCGGCATTTGAATCGCGAGGCCATATTGTGTCGATGTGGTCGCCAAAGCCCAGATTTTTTCGCATGTTTTCCGCCACCAGGCTGGCAAAATGGGCCGGCTACATTGACCAGTACCTGTTGTTTCCGATGAAGATCCGCTCTGCCGCGCGAAATAGTCCGCAAGACACATTATTCGTCTTTTGCGATCAGTCCATGGGTCCTTGGATGCCATTGGTGAAATCGCGGCCGCATGTAGTTCATGCCCACGATTTACTGGCGCTGCGTTCCGCTCTTGGAGACTTCAAAGAAAACCCAACATCGCTCTCCGGCCGGATCTATCAGCGGTACATTCGCCGCGGGTTCAGGCAGGCACGGCATTTCATTTCGATTTCCGCTAAAACGCGCGACGACTTGCATCGATTCGGTTTGGTTGATCCGATAACTTCCGAAGTCGTCTACAACGGCCTGAATTTTCCCTTTGAACCGATGGCGCGGGACGAGGCGCAGCGCGTGCTGGAAGCGGCGGGTTTTCCAGCTTCCGCCGGCGGAATACTACTGCATGTCGGCGGAAGCCAGTGGTACAAGAATCTGGCGGGCGTGATTTCAATTTATGCCCGGTACACGTCGCAGGTGGCGGATCCTTTACCATTGTGGTGTATCAGTCCAAAACCGGGTTCCTCCCTCGATCCGGCGATCGCGAAAGTGGCCGCGAACGGCCGCGTGCTTTTTTTCCAAGAAGCGTCCAGCGAGGCATTGCAGGCGGCCTATTCGATAGCTCGCGCGTTCTTGTTTCCGAGTTTCGCGGAGGGATTCGGTTGGCCATTGATTGAGGCGCAGGCCTGCGGGTGTCCCGTGATCACGACCAACGAACCTCCCATGAATGAAGTGGCGGGCGATGCTGCGCTGTATCTGCCGCGCCTGCAATATGGGGAAGACGTCGATGCATGGGCGGCTCGAGGTGCTCAGGTTCTGCAACAGCTGCTGGCAGAGCCGGACGACGAGCGGCTGCGCCGCTCGCAGCGCGGCCGCACGTGGGCGAAACAGTTCGACGCGGATCGCTCAATCGACGCATATTTGAAAATCTATGAGCGGATTTTGCGGACTTCTTCGGCAACGGCTGTGCCCGGCGTCGCGACCGGCCCGGGGTTTTGAATGCAGGGCCAATCAAGATCGGATTTCGCCTCTTTGCTGGCCGACAAGCTCCGGCTGCCGCATAGCGTGGACGAGATACGAGGCGCCTATAGTGGTTCGAAGCCGTTCCCGCATGTGGTGCTCGACAACATGTTCTTGGAGAAGTCCCTAGATCCGCTGTTGTCGGAGATGGCCCAGATGGCCCGGGAGCAATGGGTCAATGTAGACCGCGATCCGCGGGAACGGACGGTGAGGATGCGCTCCGCCGCCGAGATTGGCGAGGCGGGCGCGCACATTCTGGGCATAGTGCATTCTGCCGCTTTCCTGCTGCTTCTTTCAGAGATAACCGGCATAAAACAACTCTTGCCTGACCCTTACCTTCAGGGCGGCGGATTTGCCGTGATGCGGCGCGGCGACTACTTCGATGTACACGCCGATCGCAATGTTGCTTATGAGATGGGACTCACGCGGCGTCTTGCTATGATCATTTTCTTGAACAAAATGTGGAAACCCGAATACCACGGCCAGCTCGAACTGTGGAGTCCCGACGGTAAACGCTGTGAAGTTTCCGTTGAACCGCTGTACAACAGAACCATATTGTTCGAGGTTGCTTATCCGAATTTCCACGGAGTGCCGGCGCCGTTGGCGTGTCCGAGCGACCGTATGAGGCAATCATTCATCGTTTACTACCATACGGCCGGATCTCCGCAGGCCGGCGAAAAAGCGCATACGACAATTTTCGCCCCACGGTTTTATGGGACTGCACGCGCGACCGTGCGATCGGTCGTCAGAGAAGTGACGCCGCCATTCATGCTGCGATTAGCTCGAAAACTGTTCCTAGGGTGAGCGTCGCCGGCAGCAACGCTCATCTGAGACGCAATATTTCCCCGTAGCCCGTAAGTTCCAAATAGCCGCGTCCGACGGTACGTTCCTCTTGCAGTGCGCGAACTGCACCTTCCCAGTAAATGGCTCCCGTCGACAGCCGCGTATCGTTTTCTTGATCGTCGAGCAGCGGCTGGAGTTCAAACTCGTGGCCGCCGGCTCGAACGTGCCATTCCACCGGGTAAGCGATCGCCGTTCTCGGCGACACCCAGCTTCGCTGCGCACGGAACTCCACGTCGTCCGGCCGCAGAATCTGCGTATTTCCGTCTGCGCTTCGATAGGTGCCTCCTGCCCAACGCTGCTGGCCGTGAGGTCCGCGGATCCGAAATGCCATGAGCGCGCTGCCATCGCTCAAATTGATGCCTGTCCAATCCCAGCCGACCGCCTCGCCGTCCAGGTATTCGCTCGACCATTCGTGATCGAACCAGGCTTCGCCGCTCACCTTGTCGCTACGCCCTTGGCGCGCGATGCTCCCCACGACGCGCAGATGCGGCAGACTGTAGTAATAACTCGCCGCCGTTGCGGCGGGACCCTTGCGGCTGACGCCGGCCTCACCGTTGAGGAGCATCGGCTGAGTCTCGGCGAGGATGAGATGAAAGGCGAAATCATCCGCAACGATTTCCGCTCTGTATCCTTGCGGCTGATGTTTGAGGGACCAGCCTTCGATCCATACGTCGGTGTCGCCTTCGCGCGCGTCCGCGAGACCCAGCACAGCGCGGCGAATACGCTGGTCTTGCCATAGACGGCCGCGTTTGGGGTCGCTGATCGCGCAATGCGCCACCAACAGCTGACGCGGAGCGAAGGAACTCGGGTTGTCTTGTCGGACATCGGGCTTGGTGCGAAAAAAGGTAATCTGAAAACCGAGAGTCTTGCGCTGTTCGGTCTCGAGCCATCCGGTGACGTACCACCATTCGGTGCGAAATTGCGGATGACTACCATAGTCGGCCGGAAAGGACAGCGCCCGCCCGGCCGTCACCGGCGCATAGGAAACTTCGCCGCTCGCGGCGCCGGTCAGGGCCGCGGCCAGACTGCAGGCTGCCGCTGCGGCGGCCGCTGCAGCGAGCAGCGGGCGCATTCCTACCAGTCCTCGCGCACGGCGTTAACCGCATCTTGGCTCATCGCTGCGCGGCCGCTCCAGATGGCGGTGACGGCCGAAGCCCCGACCAGGATCAGGCTCAGCAATGACAATTGCCACGCGGGCACGGCAAGATCGATGCTCCAATTGAAGGATTGACGGTTGATGACATACACCAGCACCAGGCTCAAGCCAATACCGAGCATGAGTCCGTAGAGCACACCGAATGCGCTGGTGAGAATGCCCTCGTCCGCCAACATGCCGATGACTTGTCTGCGCAGCAGCCCCACATGGCGCAGCATGCCGAATTCCGCGCGGCGGGCGAGGGCGGTCGAACTTGCCGCAAAGCTCACACCGGTCAGGCCTATGATGACGGCGATGGCTTCGAGTCCATAGGTGATGGCAAACGCTCGGTCGAAGATTTCCAGCGAGCGCTCGTGCAGTGCGCTGCTGGTAGTGATTTCCAGGGCATCGGAGTGTGCAAGCTGGCGCATAGCCTTTTCCACGGCAGCGGCGTCGGCCACCGAATTCAACCAAACCGAAGCTTCGTTGGCGCCGCGATCGCCGCTCGCAGCCACATAGGCGCGTCTTGATATCACGACTGAACCCGACAGCCGCGCGTAGTCGCGCCACACGCCGGCGATCATAAACCGTTGCGTTCGACCCGCCAGCGGCAGATCGATGTGATCCCCAATTTTGTATCCATATTGGTCCTGGAGTGTCTCTGAAATCCAGGCGGGCGCCGATTGTTCTCCGGACGGGATCGGCGTGCTCTTGACCAGAGGCAATTCCGAGGAGGTTTCCGAGTCGTCCGCGCCTCGAGAGATGAGTGTGACGGGCGCGCGGGCGGGATCGAGGAGCAATTGCCGGGTCCGCCGAAACTCGATGCGGGAAATGCCGGACACCGCCTCGAGCAGTCGTTGATCATCGCGCGACCAGAATGCCGTGTCGTTGCCGAGAGGTTCGCGCATCTGCATGTCCGCGGGCAAAAGCTTGCCCAGCCAGTGATCGAACGACACCCGGAAGGAGTACACCATGATGGCCATGGCTACCATCAGGCTGAAGCTCACGATGATGGACGCGAGGCTGAGCGCCGAAAGATCGACGTTTTCCCGCAGTTGTGCCACTGCGATATCGAGCACGATCCGCCTGGTTCGCGGCGCCAGACTCAACGCCCTCATCGTCACGGCGGGCACCAATAGCACCGCGCCGCACAACAGGGCCGCGACCGCGCCATAGCCGAACACCGGCAGCCCGGCGATTGGCGGCAGCCAAGCGAGTGCGAAGCCGAACACCAGCAATGCAATGCCCGCATACCACGCCGCTTGGGCCGGGACGGCGTAATCGGCATCGCCGCCCTTCAGTGCGCGCGCCGGCGGCTGGAGTGCGGCATTTCGTGCCGGTATCCAGGCGCCAATCGCCGCGACCAGCGTGCCCACCAGAAAAAAAACGAGCAGCGGTATTGGCGACGCGCGCAAGGATGCGCCAGCGGCACGCAACTGGCCATTGCCCAAATCCGCGGTGAGAAATTTCAGAATTGCGGTTGCGATGAGAGCGCCGAGAACCACGCCGAGCAGCGACCCGGCGACACCCAGCGCCATACCTTCGCCGACCAGAGCGCGGCGCAGTTGGCCGCGCGTCACCCCGAGCGCGCGCAACAATGCGAGCGATCGGCGTCTGCGCAGCACCGAAAGCGACTGCGTCGAGAACACCAGGAAGGCACCGGTAAATAGCGCAACCAGAGCGAGCATATTCAAGTTAACCCGGTACGCTCGGGTCACGCTGACGGCGCGATCGCGCTCGACTTGCGGCGCGACGGCCAGCACGCCCGCGGGAAGCTTCTTGCCCAGAGCCAGGCGAAAACCTTCGACGTTGGTGCCCGGCGCCAGTCGCAAGTCGATGCGATTCAAGCGCCCGACCGCCTCGAAAGTCCACTGCGCCGAGGCGATATCCATCACCCCCAGGGGCTGCGGGAAAGTGCTTTGCGATAATATGCCGATTACGCGCAGCGACTTTTGCGAGTTGCCGACGATGACCCGCAGCAGATCGCCGCGCCGCAAGTTCAACTCGCTGGCGGCGGCACCGCTCAGGTAGATGCTGTCCGGTTCGAACAAACGAAACACACCCTCCCCGATATCGCCAATGATTGACGGCTGCAGCGAAGCTGCGCGAAACGGGTCCAGGCCCAAGACCTTGAGCGTGCCGTTGCGGTCCGCGAGTGCGACCTCCAACTCGAGCACCGGGCTCGAGGCGCTGACCGAGCCATCGCGCGCCAGTTCAACGAACAATTGTTCCGCAAACCCCTCGCGAGGTCCGCGAATCACGATGTCGGACTCGCCGACCAGGCGCTTGGTGGCCAAACCGAATTCGTTGAGGGCCGAGGCGTTCACGAGGAATACCGAGGCGCCAAGAGCGACACCCAATGCGATGGCCAGCACCGTAATGGCGAGTCGTCCCGGCTGCTCTTGCAGCTGCGCCGCCAGCAATATCCGCCAAATCCTCATCTAGCCGCGATCCTCTCGCAGGCCGCGCGCATCGAGCACCAGGATGCGGTCGGCCGTCTCCGCGGCGGTGCGGGAGTGTGTGATGAGAACGCCCGCGCCGGCATTGTCCTTGACCTGCGCGCGCAGCAAGGCAAGCGTTTGCGCAGCGCTGCGCGGGTCAAGATTCCCGGTCGGCTCGTCGGCGAGCACCAAGCGAGGACGGTGAACCAAGGCGCGAGCTATCGCAACACGCTGTGCCTCGCCGCCGGAGAGTTCGCGAGCACGGCGCGTTCCCAGGGGAAGGATGCCTACCGCCGCCAGCATCTCGCGGGCACGCCTGCCTCGCTCGGGCTCGGCGACGCCTAATAGATCGAGGGGCAGGGCGACATTTTGTTCGACCGTGAGATAGGGCAGAACATGGAAGGCTTGAAACACGAAGCCGATGTCGCGCCGACGCAGCAGCGTGGTAGCATCGTCGTCCAGTCCCGCAAGATCGATGCCCCCGAGCAGGACCTGGCCGCTGTCCGGTTTATCGAGTCCAGCCAATAAGTTGAGCAGGGTCGACTTGCCGACGCCCGACTCTCCCATCACGGCCAGGTATTCGCCTTCATGGAGTTCTAGATCGACTCCCTCAAAGATCGGCGGCCGATCCTTCGAAAAGCGTCTGCCGAGATTCTTGAGTTGAAGAACCGGGTCGGCCATTGCACCCTACGTCAGGCCGTGACCCGCGAGCTTCAAGCGGCATCGACTCCGATGACCGCTTTGACTTCCAGGAAATCCCGCAAGCCAAACTCGCCCCACTCGCGCCCATTGCCGGACATCTTGAAACCGCCAAACGGGGTGTTCATGCCGCCGGATGCGCCGTTCAACGTCACTTGCCCCGCGCGAATTCGCGCACCGACACGCCGCGCATGCAGATTGTCCTGCGACCACACATACGCCGCGAGACCATACGGCGTATCGTTTGCAATTTGCACCGCCTGTTCCTCGTTCTCATAGGGGAGTATGCACAGCACCGGTCCGAAGATCTCTTCGCGCGCAATCGTCATGTCGTTGCGCACATTGGAGAAAATGGTGGGTTTGACGAAGTAACCCTTCGCGAGCCCATCGGGGCGTCCCGCGCCTCCGGTGACGACTTTGGCGCCCTCGGCGATCCCTTTTGAAATGTAGCCCTCGACGCGGTCGAACTGCAGCTTCGACACCACCGGGCCGATTGCGGTCTTCTCAGACGTGGGGTCGCCCACCACGACAGTATCCGCAACCCGCTTGGCGATGGCTTCCACCTCGGCGAGCTTGGCAGCCGGCACCAGCATGCGCGTCGGTGCGTTGCAGGACTGGCCGGAATTCTGGAACACGTGCAGCACGCTCTGTTTGACCGCGCGTTCAAAGTCCGCGTCGTCGAGCAATATGTTCGGCGATTTGCCGCCAAGTTCCTGGTGCACACGCTTGACCGAAGCGGCGGCATTCTTCGCAACTTCGGTGCCGGCGCGGGTGGATCCGGTAAAGGACACCATGTCGATTTCGCGGTGAGACGACAAAGGTGCGCCGACACTGATGCCATCGCCGTTCACGAGATTGAACACGCCGGCGGGCACACCGGCCTCGTGCATGATTTTCGCCCAGATGATGGCGCTGAAGGGTGAATACTCGGAAGGCTTCAGCACCATGGTGCATCCGGCGGCGAGCGCCGGCACCACTTTTGCCGCGACTTGATTGATAGGCCAGTTCCACGGAGTGATCAGCGCGCACACGCCGACCGGTTCTTGAACAAGGCGAACCGTGCCGCGCATTTCCTCGAACTTGAAGGTCTTGAGCACATCGATCATGGCTGTGATGTGGCCCACGCCGATCCAGGTCTGAGCTCCTTTCGACAGCGTCATTGGCGCGCCCATTTCTATGGAAATCGCCTGCGCGATTTCGTCGTAATGAGCTTTGTAGGCGACCAGGATTCTCTCCAATAGCGCCAGACGCTCGGCCGGAGAGGTTCTCGAATAGCTGTCGAAGGCGCGGCGAGCGGCGCTGACGGCGCGATCGACGTCCTTGCTCGTGCCCATGGAGATCACGCCAGCCACTTCTTCGGTGGCGGGATTGATCACTTTCAGCTCCTTGGCCTCGATGGGGTCAACCCAGGCGCCGTCGATATAGAACTGCTTATTGTCGTATGTCATGCAAAGCCCCTTCCAAAATGCGTTACTTCCTTCGCGATATTCTACCCGCTGAAGGAGCTTAGGTGCAGGCGGTTCATTGTCTGCGGGCGCCGACTGCCGGACGCGGCGGCACGAATCCATGATTTCGCTCGATTTTTGCTGTCATGGTTCGCATTCCGCCCGTTCGGGAATTGCTAGGCTGCCAGCCATGAAAATATCCAAAATACCGGTCGTTTTGTGGGTTGCCTGCGTGGCGGGTCTGATTCAGGGCAGCGCATGGGCCTCTGCCGCGGAATGGAACCCGGTTCGGTCGCATCCCGTCTCGATTGGCCCCGAGGCTAGCCGCCTGGTGGTGGGATTCAAAGCCACGAACGACAACGCTATCGTCAAAACGGTCAAACTTCGCTCGCGGTCGCAGCCGGTGAAAATGACTCAAGCACAGACATCCTCAGCGGATGTCTCAAGCCTGGCCCAGCGTACCGGGATCAGTGTGGCGTCATCGCGGCAGCTGACGCCGAACATGCACGTGGTATTTCTCCCGAAAACGCTCTACGGCGCCGATGTGGCTGCGACGCTGGCGCAACTGCGAGCGGATCCCGCGGTTGCCTTTGCGGACGTCGATGAGCGGCGCTACGCACATGCCATCATGCCCAATGATCCGCTGTTCGTTCCGACGCCGGACGCGGCGTCGCCGGCGAGCGGCCAGTGGTACATGCAGACACCGAGTTCCACGACCTTTACGTTGGGCGGTATTCCGACTCAGGACTTATCGGCCACCGATGCGGTTTCCGCTTGGGGCATCACCACGGGGAGCACCGGTACCGTGATTGCCGATGTGGACAGCGGCATTCGTTTCGATCATCCGGATTTGCTGCGCGCAGGATTCGGCGGCCGTCTGCTGCCCGGCTATGATTTCATCGGCCAGGACTTCAATGTCACCAACGGCGACGGCCTGGGGACATACCTGGTCGCCAACGACGGGGACGGCTGGGATCCTGACCCTTCAGATCCCGGCGATTGGATCAGCACCGCCGACCAACAGAACACCGCGCTATTCCCCGCCGCCAACTGTGCCACGGCCAACAGCTCCTGGCATGGAACACGGGTCGTCGGCGTATTGGGTGCGATCACCAATAACGATTTGGGTATTGCGGGGATGACTTGGAACCCCTACATCCTGCCGGTTCGGGCGCTCGGCAAATGCGGCGGCTACGATTCCGACATCATCACCGGCATGCAATGGGCTGCAGGCATGTCGGTGAGCGGTGTTCCTGATAATCCCTATCCGGCCGACATCATCAACTTGAGCTTGGGCGGCAGCGGCAGCTGTCCTTCCGCATACTCGGGCATCTTGACGACTTTGAACACCTTGGGGGTCCTGGTGGTCGCGTCGGCGGGAAATGAGAGCGGGCCGGTTGACGCACCCGGCAACTGTCCGGGCGTCCTGGCCGTTGCGGGGCTGCGCAATGTCGGCACTAAAGTGGGTTACAGCAGTCTGGGCGCGGAAGTGGGTGTTTCAGCACCGGCGGGAAATTGCGTGAGCACATCCGGCGCCTGTCTGCGCTCAATCGATACCGCGTCCAATGACGGGCTCACCACGCCCGGCAACAATACCTACACCGATCAAACCAACGCGAATCTGGGCACGAGCTTTTCCGCGCCCATCGTTTCGGGCATCGCCGCACTGATGCGGGCGGTCAACGCCAATTTGACGCCGGCGCAGCTGATAGCCCGTATCGAATCGAGCTCTACGCCGTTCCCTCCGGCGGGCGCAACTCCCGTGTGCTCGACAACCAACTCTTCCAGCGTTGAGTGCGCCTGCACAACCGGCACCTGCGGCGCCGGTATGGTCAATGCCTTCAGCGCCGTCAAAGCGGCCCTGAATCCCATTGCTGCCGCGTCGATCCCAGAGGGCTTCACCAGTGGGGCTGCAACGCTTGATGCCAGCGGCAGTGCCGCGGCATGCGGCGCCAACATAGTCTCTTACGCATGGACTGCGCCAACGGGCGGCGTTCATTTAGTGTCGGGCGCCGCCAGCCCACAGGTCAGTATCACCTCGAGCGGCTCTGGGTCCGTGACCCTGACGGTCACGGATTCCGCCAATAACTTCGATACCGCCATCGTTTATTTCACAGCCTCGGGTGCGAGCAGCACGGCGCCATCCTCGGCGGTCACCGGTGCCAGCGCATGCACAGCACCCATGACCGTAACGCCAGCGCCGCCCACCGTGACCGCAGCATTTGCGCCCGCCAGCGTGACGACGAATGTTGCTTCGACGCTCACCTTGACGTTGATGAACAGCAACGGCTTCGCGCTAACTCAATCCGGCCTGACGCAAAGCTTACCGGCCAATCTGATGATCGCGGCCACGCCGGCGCCGGCGACAACTTGCGGCGGCGCTTCCGTGTCGCTGACCAACACCATGAGCAGCGTAACCCTGACGGATGCGAACATTCCGGCCGACGGAAATTGCACCATCACCCTGAACGTGACCAGCGCTTCAGCGGGTACCTATGCCAGTACAGTCGCCGCGAATGCGCTGAGCACCGGCCCCGCGGGCAGCAACACTGCCGGAGCATCCGCCTCCCTTACCGTGACTTCGCCGAGCAGCGGCGGTGGCGGCGGCGGCGAGCTCGACATGTGGGACATGATGCTCATCGTCGGCGTACTGCTCGCGGGCCGGCGGCGGCCTTTTCGGCGGCCCGTCAGATAGCAAAGTTCAAAAGGGCTACAATGGCCGGTATGAAAGGTGCGGCCATAGAATATGCCGTCGTGCAGGCGGTGAAGACGCATCGCGATGCGCGCGGAGTCCTGTTCGAGCCCTTGAGCGATGCCGAGCTCACGGCCCAGAAAAACGTGCACGTGGTGCTCACGCAGCCCAACGGGGTTCGCGGCAACCATGTGCATAAAACTGCCGTGGAGATCACGAGCGTGGTGGGTCCCTGCCTGATACGCCTGAAAGAATCGGGTATCGTGCGGGACATCGAGGTGCCGGCAGGCGAGATCTACCGCCTGGAAATTCCTGCTGGGGTGGTGCACGCATTTCGCAACACCGGAAATGCCGCGATGGTGCTCGTGTCCTTCAGCAGCAATTTGCACGATCCAAGCGGCGCCGACACCCTGCGCGAACAGATCCTCTAAAGAATTTTGCAGGCCTCATCGAAGGGCAGGCGTGGATTGCGGGGAAACAGCAGCTCCATGCTCCCCACACCGAGCGCGCAAAGAAAATTCGATTTTGTGCTGGTACCCTCGAAGAAAGCCGCGTCCAGCTTGGCATGGTCGAAACCAGACATCGGACCGCAATCCAGGCCCAGCGATCGGGCCGCCAGCATCAAATAGGCGCCTTGCAAGGTTGCGTTGCGCATCATGTGCACTGCGCCCGCGGGATTTTTGAAAAATTCGCCGGCCTGGGGTCTTTGCGGAAACAAGAACGGTATCTTCTCGTAGAATTTCTCGTCCATGCCGATGATGGCTACGACCGGCGCTTGTTCGGTTTTGACCACATTTCCCGGCGACACGCAGGCCACCAGCTTGGCCTTGGCGGCCGGCGATGTCACGAACACGAATCGCGCCGGACAGCAATTGAGCGAAGTCGGGCCCATTTTCAGCAAATCATAGAGGGCGTGCAGCATCTCTTGCGGCACCGGTTCCGGCAACCAGCGATTGTAGGAGCGTGCGCCGCGAAACAGCAGTTCGAGCGCGGCATCATCGAGAGCTTCCTTCATGGTTCACCCTTCTGCAGTTCCAGTTCATGGCCGCGCTTGAAATCGCGGATGTGCTTCTCCATCCAGAGGCGCGCCTCACCGCTCTTGCGCAGCTTGATCGCTGCCAATATTTTGCTCTGCGCATCCCGGATTCGGGTGCGCGCCTGCGGGACGCGCTCGATCATTTGCGTCAGCGCCGGCGCCAGCAACAGGTTAAGCGGTGCTTGAGACAATGCCAACACCTGATTGCCGCTGGCCGCGGCGACGGCGGAAAAAAAATCCACCACGGCGCAGACCGCCGCGTCGGTGCCGAGCGCGCGCTTGAAACGGACTCGCGCCCGCGCGAGGTCGCGAAGCTGAGCATCGCTGCGCCGATCCGCCGCATACTGCGCGGCGGCCGGTTCGATCGCCATCATCGCCTCCCACAACTCGAGAAACGTCACATCGTGAAGCGCCAGTGCGCGGCTGACGCCTGAACTTACGCGCCGAGGTTCCGGCCGAGTGACGCGCAGGCGCTTCTCGCCGCGCCCACGCCCCAGCAATCCATGGATCTCGAGTTCGCGGATGGCCTCACGAATGGTCGAGCGGTTCACGCCGAATTGGCGCGCGAGATCATTCTCGGAAGGCAGCGGGTCGCCGGTGCGCAGCGATCTTGCGACGATGCGCTGTTCGATCAGGTTGGCAATTTGCCGGTAGGCCGGATGATCGTCCAGCGGCACGAACATGTCGGTCATGATCCTTCTCCGAACAGCTCGCGGCCGATCAGCATGCGGCGGATTTCTGAGGTGCCGGCGCCGATTTCGTAGAGCTTGGCATCGCGCAGCAATCTGCCGGTGGGATAGTCGTTGATGTAGCCATTGCCGCCCAATAGTTGAATCGCATCGAGCGATGCACGGGTTGCCGCTTCGGCACAGAACAATATGCAGGCGGCGGCATCCTTGCGTGTGTGATCGGCGCGATCGCAGGCCGCCGCCACCATGTAGGCATAGCTGCGGCACGCATTCAGCGAGGCGTACATATCGGCCAGCTTGCCCTGAACCAGTTCGAAGGTGCCGATGGCCTGGCCGAATTGGCGGCGTTCGCGCACGTACGGCACGGCAACGTCCAGCGCCGCGGCCATGATGCCCAAAGGTCCGCCCGACAGCACCACGCGTTCATAGTCGAGACCGCGCATCAACACGCTGACGCCCTGATTTTCCGTTCCCAACAGGTTGGCCGCCGGCACTTCGCAGCCATCGAACACCAATTCACTGGTGCTCGAGCCGCGCATGCCGAGCTTGTCGAGCTTTTGCGCCGGCGTGAAGCCCTTGAAATCCTTCTCGATGATGAACGCGCTGATGCCGCGTGCGCCGGCCTCCGGATTGGTCTTTGCATACACCACCAACACATCGGCCTCAGGGCCGTTGGTGATCCACATCTTGCGGCCGTCAAGCACGTAGTAATCTGCGCGTCGCACCGCTTTGAGCTGCATCGAGACCACATCCGAGCCGGCGCCGGGCTCGGACATGGCGAGCGCGCCGACGTGCTCGCCGCTGATGAGTTTCGGCAAATAGCGCTGTTTTTGTTCTTCCGAGGCATTCAACGCCAATTGATTCACGCATAGATTCGAGTGCGCCCCGTAGCTCAAACCAACCGCCGCGGAAGCTCGCGAAATCTCTTCCATGGCAACGGTGTGCGCGAGGTAGCCCAAGCCTGCGCCGCCGTGATCCGGGCTCACCGTGAGCCCCAATAGCCCGAGTTCACCGGCTTCGCGCCACAAATCCCGCGGAAACACGTTGCTGCGGTCTATCTCAGTGGCGCGCGGAGCGATCCGTTCCTCGGCGAAGCGCCGCACTTGATCGCGGACTGTGTCGATGACCTCGCCGAGACCAAAATTGAATTCGCGATAGGCGGAATCGGGCATTGTGGCGCCCCCCATTGTCATCGGGTGAGGATCGTTGGATAATCGGACTGTCGGACAATTTTGACACGGTTAGAGCAACAAAGCCAATGGCCAAGATCGCCTCGAAAATCGACACTCGATCCCAGGAATTTGCCGATAACCGCGCCGCCATGCAGGGGCTGGTGGCGGATTTGCGCGCCACGGTGCGGCGCAACGCCGCGGGAGGCAGCGCCGCCGCCAGGGACAAGCACACCAAGGCGGGCAAACTGTTGGCGCGGGAGCGCATCGCGGCGCTGCTCGACCCGGGCTCTCCCTTTCTGGAGCTTTCGCCGCTCGCGGCTTTGAACGTGTATGGCGAAGAGCTCCCGGGAGCGGGCCTCGTTACGGGCATCGGGCGGGTGTCGGAGCGCGAATGCATGGTGGTGGCCAATGACCCCACGGTGAAGGGCGGAACCTACTATCCGCTGACCGTGAAGAAACATCTGCGGGCCCAGGAGATTGCCGGGGAAAACGCCTTGCCGTGCATCTATCTGGTCGAGAGCGGCGGCGCGTTTCTGCCGCGGCAGGACGAAGTCTTCCCCGACCGCGATCACTTCGGCCGCATCTTCTTCAACCAAGCGCGCCTGTCCGCGCAGGGCATTGCGCAGATCGCCGTGGTGCACGGCTCGTGCACGGCTGGCGGCGCCTATGTACCGGCCATGTCCGATCACGCCATCATCGTGCGCAACCAGGGCCGGGTGTTCCTCGGTGGCCCGCCATTGGTGCGAGCCGCAACCGGCGAGGAAATCGACGCAGAGTCCTTGGGCGGCGCCGATGTGCACTGCCGCCGGTCCGGAGTGACGGACTATTACGCCGAGAACGACACCCACGCGCTGGCCTTTGCACGCCGCGCCGTGGCGCGTTTGAAGGTCCCCGGCCAGGCGCGAGCCGCGCCGTTCGCGACGCAGGGCAGGCCGGAGTCGGCCGTGGCGGACTCTGCGACCGGCTTCGATCCTGCCGAGCTCTACGGGATCGTGCCGCCGAGCTCGCGCAAGCCCTACGATGTGCGCGAGTTGATCGCGCGGCTGATCGACGGCGCGTGGTTCGATGAATTCAAAGCACTTTACGGTGCCACGCTGGTGTGCGGATTTGCCGATATCCATGGCATGACGGTCGGCATCTTGGCCAACAATGGCATCTTGTTTTCTGAAAGTGCCTTGAAGGGCACGCATTTCATCGAGTTGTGCTGCCGCGAAGGGATACCGTTGGTGTTCCTGCAGAACATAGCCGGGTTCATGGTGGGCCAGGCCGCCGAGGCCGGCGGTATCGCGAAGGATGGCGCGAAACTGGTGACCGCCGTGGCGTGCGCAGCGGTGCCCAAGTACACCATCGTGATCGGCGGTAGCTTTGGCGCCGGCAACTACGCGATGTGCGGCCGCGCCTACGGTCCGCGCTTCTTGTTTCAATGGCCGAATGCCCGGACCTCCGTCATGGGAGGCGAGCAGGCGGCCAGCGTATTGGCAACCATCAAGCGCGAAGCGTTGGAGCGCAACCAAGAGACTTTCAGCGCGCTCGCGGAAGAGCAATTGAAGGCGCCCATCCGCGAGCAATTCGAACGCCAAGGACATCCGTATTACGCCTCCGCGCGCCTGTGGGATGACGGGGTCATCGATCCCCTCGACACCCGCCGCGTTCTGGGTCTCGCACTGGCGCTCACCAGGAACCAAGACGCCGCTGCGACGCGCTTCGGCGTGTTTCGAATGTGAGTCAGGCCATGCTGCGCCGCCTGCTCATCGCCAACCGCGGCGAGATCGTCTGCCGCATCGCACGTACGGCGCGGCGATTGGGAGTCACGACCATCGCCGTGTATTCCGACGCCGACCGCAACGCGCGGCACGTACGAGTCGCCGATGAGGCGTACTACCTTGGGGACTCGCCGGCCGCGGCCAGCTATCTGGACATTGGCAAGGTGGTCGCGCTGGCGAGGCGAGTTGGCGCCGACGCCGTGCATCCCGGCTACGGATTCTTGTCCGAGAACGCTGATTTCGCGCAGGCCTGCGACGCAGCAGGGCTGATCTTCGTGGGTCCTCCCGCCGCCGCAATCAGGGCCATGGGCTCAAAAAGCGCGTCAAAGGCAGCTATGGTGGCCGCGGGCGTGCCGGTGGCACCCGGCTATCACGGCGACGATCAATCGCCGCAGCGCCTCTCACAGGAAGCTGTGCGCGTAGGTTTTCCGCTCATCATCAAGGCCAGCGCGGGCGGAGGCGGCAAGGGCATGCAGGTGGTACATGCGGCCGCCGAACTGAGCGCGGCCATCGAATCGGCCCAGCGCCTGGCACGTACCGCTTTCGGCAATGATCGATTGCTGCTGGAGCGATATTTTCCGACCGCGCGGCATGTCGAGGTGCAGATCTTCGCCGACTCTCGCGGACAGACGGTGAGCCTGTTCGATCGCGACTGTTCCGTGCAGCGCCGTCATCAAAAGATCATCGAAGAAGCGCCGGCGCCGGGCCTTCGCGACGAGGTGCGCGCGGCCATGTCCGCCGCGGCCATCAAGTCGGCGCGAGCCGTGGGATATGTTGGCGCCGGAACCATCGAATTTCTGGTCGACGATGCGCAGAATTTCTATTTCATGGAAATGAACACCCGACTCCAAGTCGAACATCCGGTGACTGAATTCATCACCGGCATCGATCTGGTCGAATGGCAGTTGGCGGTCGCGCAGGGCGCACCCTTGCCGCTGCAGCAGGGGCAGATTGCGAGGCAGGGCTTCGCGCTCGAGGCGCGCGTGTACGCCGAGGACCCGGCGCAGGGCTATTTACCGAGCGTCGGCCGGATCAGCCATCTTAAATGGCCGGCCGAGTCCGCCGGCGTGCGTGTGGATGCCGGCGTTGACGCGGGCGATGAGGTGTCGACTTTTTACGACCCTATGCTCGGCAAGCTGATTGCCTGGGGAACATCGCGGGCCACGGCGATTGACCTGTTGCGCGGGGCGCTGGATGAGTTTGAGGCAGTGGGCGTGACAACCAACCGGGCGCTGTTGGCGAGTGTGCTCGCCGACGAGGCGTTCGGGCGCGGCGCGGTGGGCACCGATTTTCTGAGCCTGCGCCACTCGTACCTGCTGTTCGGCGAGGCCGCTGCCGATGAGCTCGATCGAGTGCTCGCGGCCGTGTGGTATGCAGCGCGGCAAACCGACGCCGACGCGCTGTGGCGGGATAGCCGCGGTTGGCGATTGTCGGCGCCCGCAAGCGCAGTTTGGGTGTTTTCGCCGCAGCGCGTGGCGGTCGAACTTTGCGGCCGGGATTTGTATGTTGCGCGCGTGGGCGGCAACGACTATGCCGTGCGCGTAGCGGCTCGAGGCGCACAATCGCTGCATGCTGAATGCAACGGGCAGCAGCTCAAGGTTCACTTGATCGAAGCCGATCCGCAGTTGCATGTGTTTCGGCACGGGCACCACGCGGTGCTGCAATTGAGCAGAACCGAGGACGCGCTGCAGGTGGCTGGTGGCGCGGAGCAGGGTTCGTTGCTCACTCCGCTGCCGGGCACGCTGGTCGCGGTTCACATCAAGCAGGGACAGCAAGTCGCTCGCGGTGCGCCGTTGGTGACCGTCGAGGCGATGAAAATGGAACACACGCTGACCGCACCTTACGATGGTGTGGTCTCGCGAATCGCCTTTGGCATAGGCGATCGGGTACTGGCGGGCGCAATTCTGGTGGAACTCGCTGCGCTTTGAGGAGTGATGAGGGTCAGGCCACCTGCGCGTCATTCGCCGTGGCGACTGTTTCCAAAGCCGGCAGTGTGACTTTGAAGCGAGTCTCCGAGCCAAGCTGACTCGCCAACGCAATCTTGCCCCCGGCCTCGTGCACATAACGGCGTACCAAGGACATGCCGCTGCCGTGCTTGGATTCGCCGGACTCGTCCGTCAACGTCGTGTAGCCTGACTTGAAGATCAATTTGATCGCTTGGCGATCGCGCAAGCTGCGCGCCTCATCCTCGCTGAGCAGGCCTCTGGCGACGGCAACTCTGCGCACCGCATCCGGATCGAGTCCGCGGCCATCATCTTGGAAAAGTAATTCGAAACCGCTTCCCAGCGCCGGTTTGAACTCCAAGCTCAGCCTGCCATTGTCCGCTTTGCCGGCGGCTTGCCGCTCGGCGGGTGTTTCGATGCCATGCAGCACGGCGTTGCGAATCAATTGGATCGCGACATTCTTGATCGTGGCCTGATAGCGCGCCGGAACCAGTTCCAGCCCCGTGCATTCCAGGATCACGGTCTTGTGATTCTCTTGCGCCACCAGATCGGTGAGCGTCAACAGCGTGTTCTCCAGGCTGCCTGCGGGCGCTATACGCTGCTCGGCAGGAGCCGTTTTGGCCGGCGTTTTGTCCGGATCCGCAAAATCCCTCGGCGCTTCGATGATCTGAGTCCCATTCTCGGTCACGCGCGGTTCGGGCTGCGGCGGCGGCTCGGCCTCGCGCGCAGGAGAGGCCTGCGAAGCCAACGAGCGCAACAGGGCAAATTGTCCGTACAAGGCGTCGAGTTTGACCGCCAGTGGCAGGAAGTCGCTGCCGCTCAACGTTTCTCGGCTGCGCAATTCCTGCAACGCATCCTCAAATTCGCGGGCGGCGGATTGCAGGCCCGCAAGCTTGAGCGTCGCGGCGTCGCTGCGAATTTTATCCACCTCTTGCAAGGTTTCCTCGAGCTTGCTGCGGAAGGCGCCGGCCTCACGCGCAGTCTTCTTCAATACGGCGTTGATGGTCTTCATCGAGGCATCGGTTCTTTGCAGGAAGCCGCCGAAGCGCGTGCCGCCCACCTGCAGCACGCCGCGCAATATCTCGCTTTGAGTGCGCACCTGGATGCGCAAGTCCTCCAGTTCACGAAGTTGCTGGACGCGTCCGGTAATATCGGTAACGCGTACCATCCAGACGCGCGGCTCGTTGGGAATGTCCACCGCGCTGAATTCGAACGAGTAGTGCGCGGTCTCGGCGGCGCCTTCGCTGCCGACTAATCGCACCTCAACATCCTGCAGCGGATTCGCCTCTTCGGCCTCGCCGCGGCCGGCGCTGAGCATCTGCGTGATATAGGTTCGCGCCGCGCTCAAGGTCTTGGCCGAGACGATGGGTGCGATCAGCTTTTCGAACGTCAGGTTGGCAAAATCCTGGCGCCGAAACAGTGTGGCAAGGGACGCTGAAACCCGCGGCTGTACCTTGCCCTTGGCGTCCACCAGAAATAGCCCCACGGAACTGGTCTTCAGAATGGCATCGGTCAGCCGATTGCTTCCTTCGAGCAGAACCTGCTTCTCGCGCTCATGACGCTTGACGGAGATGAACATGGAACCCGCAGCGTGCCAAACGCCGCTGGGGTGGGGCATGACGGCTGTCACAGCCTACGATGGGCGAATTAGTTATCCTGCGCCCGGGCACGGGCGGCTGTGATGCGCATCACAGTTTATCTGACATCGCTATGCGACGGCCGCGACCATGGGACCTAAGTCGGCAAGCAGTTCGTCCGCGGAGCTATAGCGCGCGCTTTGCTGTTTTGCCATCAAGCGATCAAGAAGCGGTTGTTGCGCCGCAGTGGGTTCGGGAAGCGCCGGTACGGGCGAGCTCGTGTGCTGCGACATGATGGCCACGGCACTGCGGCCGCTGTAGGGCCTCTGACCGGTGAGCATCTCGTAGAACATCACCCCCAAGCTGTAAAGATCGGTGCGTGCATCGACCCGCTGCCCTTGTGCCTGTTCCGGGCTGATGTAGTACGGAGAACCCAGCACTTGGCCGACGCCGGTCGTTCCCGCATCGTCGATCGAACGGCGCGCCAGCCCGAAATCGATCAGCACCGGGGAATTATCTTCGCGCAACATGACGTTGGCGGGCTTCAAGTCCCGATGCAATATGCCAAACACATGGATGACGCGCAGCGCTTCGGCGATGGCGCGCAGGTAGTACAAGCTTTCATCCACGCTCAAGGGGTTGCGCAGACGATCGCGCAGATCGCCGCAGGGAAAATATTCCATGGCCAGGTACAGATGTCCGGGCAGCGATCCGAAATCGTGAATTTCGGCGATCGCCCGATGCGTAATGCTCGAGATGATTTCGTACTCACGCTGGAAGCGTTCCGCATCGCCTAATTCGCGCTCCGATTCGCCGCGTTTCATCACCTTCAAGACCACGTTGCGTCGCAGGCGCTCGCTGCGCGCCAGAAACACCGAGGAGAAATTGCTGGTGGCAATCTCCTTGACGATGGAATAACCAGGCACTTCGATCGCGGATGCTTCGGGGTTTTGTTCCAGCATTCCTGCGGCTTGCGCGGCGATGCGGCGCTTGGCAGATGCTTCACCGACCGCCGTCAGCAGTTGGTCGCGGGTGATCTGGCCTAGAGGCAAGTAGTCCTTCGCACCACTTTTGAGAGCGCGGACCGCCGACATTTCGCTGCCGTTCTCCGCCAGCAGGATGCAGTACAGCGCCGGTTGAATGCGCAGCAGTTGCATCATGCTGTTGAGGACCGTTGCCGCCAAGGGTTCATTGGCAAAATCAGCCTGCAGGATGACGGCGTCAAGGACGCGCTCTGAAATCAGCTTGCTTAAGGGTGCGGACTCCCCGGCGCGCAGCGTGGTGACTTGGGCATTGGGCCAATGGCTCGTGACATGGTGGGTAAGCCACTGGATGCGCTTGGTGTCGCCTCCCACCACCACCAGACTTGGACCGGCATCTGCCATAAGAGGTTAAACATGAGCCCTAAGAGCGAGTAGGGTAACCGCTGGCCCGTCGGCATTGCCCGACGGGAATTCACATTTCGGGCTGCCGAACAGGCAAATATCTTGCAAATTGCGCGCTCGGGCCTGGAAAATTGAAACCAACACCCCAAAGTCGGGGTCATCATTTGGGTTGGGTAACCTTTAGGACGCATATCAATGGGAAGCATCAGAACCTGGTCCCTGGCCGCTGTTGCCGGCATCTTTGTGGTGGTTGTCGCTCATCAACGCTCGAATGCCGATGTGGGTGCGGGTCAAGCTGGGCAGTCGGGAGCAACGGCGGCCGCCGTGGCGCCCGCACCGGTGACTCCAGGCCCAGGGCGCGTGACCGGACTGCCGGACTTTTCGGGATTGGTGGCTGAGAACGGCGCCGCGGTGGTCAATATCAGCGTTGTGGAGAAAGCTCCCAAAGGCTTGAACCTCGGCGGCGGTCAGGGCGAGGGCGATGATCCTCTGTCGCAGTTTTTCCATCGCTTCCAAATGCCGAGCCCTGAGCACACGCCGCCGAGCAGAGGTATCGGGTCCGGATTCATCATCAGCCCGGACGGCTATGTGCTCACCAATGCGCACGTAGTCGCAGACGCCTCGGAGGTCACCGTGAAACTCACCGATCGGCGGGAATTTGCCGCCAAGGTGATCGGCGCCGACAAGCGCAGCGATGTTGCGCTGATCAAGATTCCTGCGACCAATTTGCCGAGCGTGCACTTCGGCGATTCCTCGCGTTTGCAGCCCGGCCAGTGGGCGATCGTGATCGGTTCGCCTTTTGGTTTTGAAAACAGCGTGACGGCGGGCGTGATCAGCGCGACCGGCCGGCCGCTGCCCGATGACAACGGGCAGACCTATGTCCCGTACATTCAAACCGACGCCGCGGTGAATCCCGGAAATTCGGGGGGCCCGCTCTTCAACATCGACGGACAGGTGGTCGGCATCAACTCGCAGATTTACAGCCGCACCGGCGGGTACATGGGGATGTCCTTCGCCGTGCCCATCAACCTGGCCTTGGCCGTCAAGGATCAGTTGATGAAGAACGGCAAGGTCGCGCGCAGCCGCATCGGGGTGGGCGTGCAGGAGATCAATCAGCAACTGGCGCAGTCGTTCGGCCTGGCCATACCGCACGGCGCGCTGGTGGGCAGCGTCGAGCCCCACAGTCCGGGCGACCTGGCGGGCCTGAAGCCCGGAGACGTCATTACCAGCGTCGACGGGGTCAATATCGATCATTCCTACGACTTGCCGGCTGTGATTTCACAGCTGCCGCCGGGAACCCAAGCGCACCTCGGCATCTGGCATGACAAGAAGGCCGGCGAGGTGACCGTCAAGACCGAGGTGCTCGACGACACGCCGCCACAGGCTGCGCGCATTTCGACCGAGGACGGCGGCGGCAAATTGGGGTTGGCGGTTCGTCTGCTGCAGCCCAATGAGCAGCAACAGCTGCATACCAAGGGGCGGCTGCTGGTGGAAGAGGTCACCGGACCTGCGCTCGCTGCGGGCCTGCAGGCGGGCGATGTGGTGCTCGGCGTCAACGGAGCCGGGGTAGCGACGGTGGCTGACCTAAAACGCGAGGTCGCGCGGGCAGGCCACAGCGTGGCGCTGCTGATACAGCGCGAGGATGCTCAGATCTACATTCCCGTCGACTTAGGCTGATCAATCGGATCTAATCCCGGGCGTGCAAAGCGCCGCTCCCTTGTTTTCCAAGACTAAACCTGAAGCCGCCGGCCATGCGCCGGCGGCCTTCCTGCCGACCTCGCGCGCCGAAATGGCAGCGCTCGGCTGGGCGCAGTGCGATGTCATCATCGTGACCGGCGATGCCTACGTGGACCACCCCAGCTTCGGCATGGCCATCATCGGGCGGGTGCTGGAGGCACAAGGCTTCAAGGTCTGGATCATCGCGCAACCGGATTGGCATGGCGTCCAAGATTTCCAAGTGCTCGGCGAGCCACGCCTGTTCTTCGGTGTGACCGGCGGCAACATGGATTCGATGGTTAATCGCTATACCTCGGAGCGGCGCGTGCGCAGCGACGATGCGTACACCGCGGGCGGAGCGGGGGGCAAGCGCCCGGATCGCTGCGTCATCGTGTATTCGCAGAGGATCCGTGAATCCTACAAGAACACGCCGATCGTCATCGGCGGCATCGAAGCGAGCCTGCGCAGGATCGCGCATTTTGACTACTGGTCAGAGCAGGTGCGCCGCTCGGTGTTGGTCGATGCGAAAGCCGATCTTCTGGTGTACGGCAATGCAGAGCGGCAGATCGGCGAGATCGCTCGCCGCTTGGACCAAGGTTCCTCGATCGGCGATATCACAGACCTGCGCGGTACAGCCTATTTGCGCCGCGGCATGCCCGCGGGCTGGGTGGAGATCGATTCGACCGATCTGGATGTGCCGGGTCCTTTGGCGCCGCGCATCGATCCTTACGCCGACGAAACGCAGCGCAAAGAGGCGCTGGCAACAGCCCCGCCGGGAACAGCCCCACCGGGGGCAGCCCGACCGGGGGCAGCGACACTGGCGTCCGAAAAAGTCGTCAAGTTCTACCGCAAGGTGCCCAACGCTCAACGTGAACGCAGCGTGATCCGCATGCCTTCCTTCGAGCAGGTCAATCAGGATGCCGTGCTGTACGCGCATGCCTCGCGCATTTTGCACATGGAGTCCAATCCCGGGAATGCGCGCGCGCTGGTGCAGCGTCATGGTACGCAAGAACTTTGGTTGAATCCGCCGCCGATTCCCCTGGCGACGGCGGACATGGATGCCGTCTACGAATTGCCCTACGCTCGGCGGCCCCATCCTGCTTATGGCGCGGCGAAGATTCCCGCCTATGAAATGATTCGGTTTTCAGTGGCCATTCAGCGAGGCTGTTTCGGCGGCTGTACCTTCTGTTCGATCACGGAGCATGAAGGGCGCATCATCCAGAGCCGCTCGGAGGATTCGGTCATCAGAGAGATCGAAACCATACGCGACCGGGCACCAGGCTTCACCGGCGTGATCTCCGACCTTGGCGGACCGACGGCGAATATGTACCGCTTGCACTGCAAGAGCACGGCGATTGAATCAGCCTGCCGGCGGCCATCGTGCGTGTTCCCGGCGGTTTGCCCCAATTTGAATACCGATCATGCGCCGCTCATCAATTTGTATCGGCGCGCGCGGGCGCTGAAAGGCATCAAGAAGGTATTGATTGCATCGGGGGTTCGCTACGATCTGGCCATCGAATCGCCCGAGTACGTCAAGGAGCTCGCCACGCATCACACCGGCGGCTACTTGAAGATCGCGCCCGAGGCCATTGGCGATGGGCCCTTGTCGAAAATGATGAAGCCGGGTGTCGGCGCGTACTACAAGTTCAAGGAACTGTTCGATAAATATTCCAGGGAGGCAGGTAAGGAGCAATATCTGATTCCCTATTTTATTGCCGCGCACCCCGGGACTCGGGACGTGGACATGCTCGAGCTCGCGTTGTGGTTGAAGAAAAACGGCTTTCGCGCGGACCAGGTGCAGGCATTCCTGCCCTCGCCGATGGCAACGGCCACCGCGATGTATCACTCCGGGAAAAACCCCTTGAGAAGGGTGAGCCGCGCGAGCGAGGAGGTGCTGATACCGAAGGGCATCAAGGTGCGCCGCTTGCACAAAGCTTTCTTGCGGTATCACGATCCTGCCAACTGGCCCATTCTGCGCGAAGCGCTGAAGCGCATGGGCAGGGCTGAGCTGATCGGCAACGGCAAGCAGCACTTGATACCGGCGTATCAGCCGGTCAGGTCGCTGCAAGCCGCGGGCAAGCGCACGGCGCCAAGCCTGCCATTTCGCACACAGCACACCGGCCTTCCGAAATCCGGCAGCGCAAGCGCGCGAACCAGACGAGGCAGAGCCTGATAACGCGAACGGAATCGCTTGCTAGCTTCCCGTGGGTGCGATTAAAGTTCCGGCCTGTCTAGCGGCTTCGCCGCAAATCATCAGTGTGTGGTTCTTGGGAGCGCAAAGAACGCCTAGGGTGGGGTCAAGGCGCGAATTCAGCATGGAAAAATGGATAGTACAAAAATTCGGCGGATCGAGCGTCGCTGACGCCGCTTGTTTCCGGCGGGTTGCCGACATTGTCGAGGCATCCTCGAATCCGCGGGAAGCCATCGTGTTGTCCGCTTGCCGCGGAGTTACCGACGCATTGCTCGACCTGGCCAGTTTGGCGGAGCGGCCCGATGGGCAGTTCGAAGCGGCGATCCAGGCGCTGAAAACGCGGCATATGGAGTTGGCTGCCGCTCTTGTCTCAACCGCGGCGTGCGAGAGCTACGCCGCGCAGTTCGAACGGGATTGCCAGGACATCGCCGGCATGCTGCAGACGGTGCGCCTGATTAGATCCTCGACTTACTCGATGCGCGATGTGATCGCCGGCTACGGCGAGATATGGTCGACGCGATTATTCGCGCCCTTTCTGCGCGAACGCGCGCGCATCAAAGGCGATGTGCTGTGGGTGGACGCGCGCGAAGTGATCATCGTCGAGTGGGGTTCCTTGGGTCCGGCGGTACAATGGACGCGCAGCGGGGAAAATCTTCGCAAGCTGATTCCGCCAAAGTTTGTCGGCAGGCTCATCGTCACCGGCTTCATCGCCTCGACCACCAAAGGACTGCAAACCACGCTGGGCCGCAACGGCAGCGACTTTTCAGGCTCCATACTGGGCGCGCTGCTCGATGCCGTAGAGATCATCATTTGGACCGATGTCGACGGCGTGCTGTCGGCCGATCCGCGCCTGGTGCCGAACGCTCAGGTCATCGACCAACTGTCTTATAACGAAGCGATGGAGCTGGCTTATTTCGGCGCGAAGGTCATTCACCCGCAGACCATGGAGCCGGCCGTCGCGCGCGACATTCCTATCTTCATCCGCAACACATTCGCGCCGCAGAAGCGCGGCACGCTGATTTGCGCCAAACCCGTTTCGGCGCTGAAAGTCAAAGGCATTACCACCATTGATCCGGTCGCGCTGGTGAATCTCGAGGGCGCGGGCATGATCGGCGTGCCTGGCACCGCTCATCGGCTGTTTGGAGCACTGCGCGATGCGGGGATCTCGGTGATCCTGATCTCGCAGGGCAGCTCGGAACATTCCATCTGTTTCGCGATTCCCGAAGCGCAGGCGGTTCGTGCGGAGGAAGCCGTGCGCAACGCGTTCGATGACGAACTGCGCGAAGGACAAATTCAGCACGTGGAAGTGGCGCTTGGAATGTGCATTCTCGCGGTCGTCGGCGACGGCATGGCCGGATCGCATGGCGTGGCCGCGAAAGTATTCAATTCGCTGGGCGACGCCTCGATCAGCGTACGGGCGATCGCCCAAGGGGCATCGGAGCGCAACATATCCGTCGTGGTTGACGGCAAGGTGGGCGCCAAGGCTCTGCGCGCGGTGCATGCGGCTTTTTATCTGTCGCCCAACACCCTGTCGATCGGTTTGATTGGCCCAGGCACGGTCGGCAGTGTGCTGCTGGCGCAAATCGCAACGCAGATCGACCGCTTGCGGGCGCTGAATCTCGATTTGCGCGTACGCGGAATTGCCAGCTCGACGCGAATGCTGCTCGAAGAGGCCACGGTGGATCTTGGCCAATGGCAGCAGCGCATGGCCGAGGCGGGCGAACCGCTGAACATGCAAAGGTTCATCAACCATGTGCAAGCCGACTACGTGCCGCACACGGTCATCATCGACTGTACGGCGAGCGCCGAAGTGGCCGACCAATACTGCGACTGGTTATCGCGCGGCATTCACATCGTCACGCCGAACAAAAAGGCCAACAGCGGCTTGGCCTCATACTACCGCGCTCTGCAGGAGGCGAAACGCGCATCCGGCACGCATTATCTCTACGAAGCGACCGTGGGGGCGGGCCTGCCCGTCATTCAAACGCTGCGCGATTTGCGCGAGACCGGCGATGAGGTGACCCAGATCGAAGGAATTTTTTCCGGCACTCTCGCCTACTTGTTCAATGTATTCGACGGACACGAGAGCTTCTCCTCGATAGTGCGCACCGCCAGGGCCAAAGGATATACGGAACCGGATCCGCGCGATGATCTCTCGGGCCTCGATGTCGCGCGCAAACTCATCATCCTCGGCCGGGAAATGGGGCTGGCCATGGAGATGTCGGACGTCGAAGTGGAGGGATTGGTGCCGGACGCCCTCGTGGCGTGCGGCGTCGATGAGTTCATGAAACGCCTGCCGGAGTCCGACGCAGCGATGGCGGCGACGCTTGCTGACGCGCGCTCGAAGAATCAAGTGCTGCGCTACGTGGGCAGGATCGATGCCAACGGCAAGGCGACCGTCGGCTTGATGCGCCTGGATGCCAAGCACGCCTTTGCCAACATCGCGCTTACCGACAATGTGGTGCGTTTCGCGACGCGCCGCTATTGCGACAATCCTCTCATCGTGCAAGGCCCGGGAGCGGGCCCGGAAGTGACGGCCGCGGGCGTGTTTTCGGATCTATTGCGGCTGTCGGCTTACCTTGGCGCCCATCTCTAAATGCGGACGACGGAGACTACCTTGCTCACCGATGTCACCGCCTTTGCGCCAGCCACCGTTGCCAACGTCGGCATTGGTTTCGATATTTTGGGACACACGGTGGAGGCGGTGGGCGATCGGGTGCGCATACGCCGCATTGAGGCGCCCGAGGTGAGAATTCGCTCGATCACCGGCGTTGCCGGAGATTTACCCGTTGAGCCCAAGCACAATACCGCCGGGCGCGCGGTTCAAGCCTTGCATGAAGCACTGGCGCCCGGTTTTGGGTTCGAACTGGATATCGAGAAAGGCATCCCGCTGGGATCCGGTATGGGCGGCTCGGCGGCTTCTGCGGTGGCAGCCGTTGTCGCAGCCAACGCATTGCTGCGCGCGCCGGCGCCGCGGCTGCAGCTGCTGAAGTTTGCGATGGAGGGAGAGATCGTCGCCAGCGGCAGCGCGCATATCGACAACATCGCCCCCTGCCTTTTCGGCGGTCTGACACTGACTGTGGGCATCGATCAACCGCGGGTAAAGCAAATTCCGGTGCCGCCGTCGCTGCGCTGCGTGCTGGTGCACCCGCACATGTATTTGGGCACTCGCGAGGCGCGCGCCATCCTCAACAGCAATGTCAGCCGTTCGGACTATGTGTGGCAGAGCGCCAATCTGGCGGGGTTCATCAGCGGCTGCTATTCGAACGATCTGGAGATGATCCGCGAGTCTTTCAACGATGTCATCATCGAACCTCAGCGCCACTCGATGATCCCGGGTTTCAAGGATGTGCAGCGCGGCGCGATGTCGGCCGGCGCATTGGGCTGCTCGATTTCCGGTGCAGGTCCGACGATATTCGCTTGGTCCGAGATCCAAAATGCCGAGGCGGTGCGCGGCGCCATGGTCGCCGCGTTTGCCGCACATAATTTGCAGTCGGACTCTTGGGTGTCTTCCATGGAGAACTATGGTGCCCGGGTGGTAAAGGCCTAATGGCGGATTTGAAGTTTGTAAGCTCGCGCGGCGGCGCACCGCCGGTGAGTTTGAGCGAAGCGATGGAGCAGGGCCTCGCGCCGGACGGCGGCTTGTATGTCCCGAGTCAATTCCCCACAGTCGATAGGCATGCGCTAGCACCCGCCGCGAGCCTACCGCGAATCGCGCGCGCCTCGCTGGCGGGATTTTTCCAGGGTGACCGTCTGCAGCCAGTGCTCGCGGAGATCGCCGATGCCGCGTTGGACCTGCCTGCCCCGACCACGCCCGTCGAGGCCTGTCCCGATCCATTGTTCGCGCTCGAGCTTTATCATGGGCCAACGGCCGCGTTCAAAGATTTCGGCGCGCGATTTCTGGCGGAGAGTCTGCAGCGGCTGCAACGAAACCCCCAGCCGCCGCCCCTGACGATCTTGGTGGCCACATCCGGCGACACCGGTGGGGCCGTAGCGGCTGCCTTCCACCGGCGTGACTGGGCACGGGTGGTCATTCTCTATCCGCGTGGGTTGGTCAGTCCGCGACAAGAACAACAGCTGACTTGCTGGGGAGATAACGTGCTGTCGCTGCGCGTCAAGGGAAGCTTCGATGACTGTCAGCGGTTGGCCAAGGAGGCCTTACGCGATCCCGGCTTAAATCGGCGGCACCGCTTGAGTTCCGCGAACAGCATCAATATTGGGCGTCTGCTGCCGCAGATGGTTTACTACATCGCCTCAAGTCTTGGAATCGCGGCGCGCACCGGCAAGTCTCCATCCTACATCATTCCTTCCGGCAATCTGGGCAATGCAATGGCGGCCGTGTGGGCGCGCGCGCTGGGCTGCCCCATAGGGCGCATCGTCCTGGCTCACAACGCAAACCGCACTGTCCCGGATTTCTTGGAAACCGGCCAATGGCAGCCGCGCCCCAGCATCGCGACGCTGGCCTCCGCCATGGACGTCGGAAATCCCAGCAACATGGAGCGAGTTCGCGCGCTGTACCCAACGATGGACTCGATACGTGAACAATTGAGCGCCTACAGTGTCGATGACGCTACAATTCGCCGTCGAATCGGAGGGGACTTCATGCAGTATGGACGCGAATGGTGCCCGCACAGCGCGGTCGCGGCGGAAGTCTATGGCCGTTTGAGCGCGGCAGAGCGCCGCGATCAGCCCTGGGTCATCGTTGCGACGGCGCATCCGGCGAAATTCAACGAAATTGTGGAGCCGATAATCCAACAACAGGTCGCGGTTCCACCGAGCCTTGCCCGGCTGCTTTCTCTGCCTCGGCATTGCCTGGACGTGGCGCCGACACTTGACGCACTGACCGCAGCGCTAGAATGAACGATTTTCGAATCGACCCGGAATGGATAGGGCTCGGCGCGGCGCTCATCCTGGTTGGCGCGGCAGGTTTCCTTGGACTGCGCGCATATCGGCGCCGCTCGCGCCGCAAGAATTTGTTGGCCCGCCTGGAGCGGGTGGCCTATGGCGCGGCACACCAGGTTCTGGTGCCGGATGGCATGGGTGGCTTCATCCACATCGATCACCTGCTGCTGACGCCGCGCGGTGTCCTGGTGCTCGATACCCGGCGCGTGACGGGCCTGATTTTCGGCGGCGACCAAATGAGCGAATGGACAGTCATGGGCCGCGGCCATCGCTACACCTTCGATAACCCGCAGCCGGCGCTATACGACCGCATCGCCGCCGTCAAAGCGCTGGTGGGCGATGTCCCAGTGGAAGGGCGGCTGTTGTTCTCGAACGTCGGAAAATTTACCAAGGGAATGCCCAAGTGGGTGGTGATGCTCGATGGCATCGAAGTGGAATTTCCAGTGGTGGATCGCGGCAGCAAAGATTCCGCCTATACCCAGTATGCGGTGGATTGGAGCCGCTTGGTCGCGCAGCTTCGGCCAAGTCCGCACCTGTTCACGAATCTGTGAGTCCGAAAAGTGTGATGGCATTGCACGTGCTCACCGCGGCCACGCTTTCCATGCTCTCGCCGCGTAATTTCGCGAGCTGGTGGACGATATGCGGCAGGAATTGCGGTTCATTGCGCCTCGATTTCGGCTGCGGCTCAAGATCGCGGGGCAAGAGATAAGGGGCATCGGTTTCCACGAGCACTCTATCGGCCGGGATGCGCGCCACCACCTCCCGCAGCGAGTGGCCGCGGCGCTCGTCGCAAACCCAACCGGTTATTCCGATGTACAGCCCGAGCGCCAGGTAGGCATCCAGCTCCAGGCCGCCGCCGGTGAAGCAGTGGGCGACGCCGCCGCAGATCCGGCCGCGATAGTCCTGCAATATTGCCGTGAAGTCCGCGTGTGCCTCGCGTTGATGCAAGAACACGGGTTTGCCAACGTCAGCGGCGATTTCCAATTGCGCGATGAACGCGGCGCGCTGCGCCTGCGGCGGCGAGAGGTTGCGAAAATAGTCGAGTCCACACTCGCCCACGGCGACCGTACGGTCTGCGCGGAGTAGTTCGGCGAGTTCCGTGCGCTGCGATGGCGAAAAGTGCCGCGCGTGATGTGGATGTACACCCGCGGTGCTCCAGAGGCGCGAGGGATGGGCGGCGGCCAACGCGGCCGCCTGTCTCGAACTGGACAGATCCGCGCCGGTAACGATCTGGCGCCGCACCCCGGCTTGCAGCGCGCGCGACATGACAGCGTCACGATCTTGCGCAAAGCTGTCATGCGTCAGGTTTGAGCCTATATCGATCAGATCCAAATTCAAGACGCGAAACCTCGTCGGGCTATCGTCGAAAGCATTATTCTAAGCGCCGGCGCCGTTGCTCCGGGGGGAAGGAAGTGTACATGGTGATTGCCAGAATTCTTTTGCTGACCGCGCTGCTGCTGCCGATCGCAGGGGCTAATGCGCAAGAGGGCGGCGATATCCAGGCGCGGATCGATTACGCATATCAGACCGAGGATTTCAACAGCCTCGCGAATCTGGTGCAGAATTTAACGGCGCAGGTGACGTCTGACGAGGGGGACGCCGCGCTGCGCTATCACCTGGCGCACGCACAGTACCGTTCCGGCCAACTATCTGGCGATCGCCATGCCCGGCAGGCCGAGGCGGCGTTTTCCGACTGCATCGATGAATTAAAGCCGCTGCTTGCGAAAAATGTAGAGGCGTTGGTGCTGCAGTCCGCCTGCTATTCAGAGCTCGCCGACTTGAAATCGCTCGAGGCGGTGCTGCTGCGCTCGCGTGCGGCGGAACGCCTGCAGGCCGCCCGCAAATTGGAGCCCCGCAACCCCCGCATGCTGCTGCTGTCGGCGCTGCAGGAGATGCGGCGCGCGAAACCCGGCTCGCCGGAGCGCCAACATGGATTCGCCGAGCTGCAGCTTGCCGCACAACTGTTCGATGAGTCCTCGGGCACGAGCATCGACACGCCAGGCTGGGGCCACGCCGAGGCGTACTTGGCGCTCGGCAGGGAATTACAGGCGCGCGGCGATCATTTGGGCGCCCGCAACTGGACTGAAAAGTCCCTGATTGCGGCGCCGGACTTCAAAGCGGCGCAGCGCCAGCTTGCGCTTTTGGCGAAGTGAACCTGGTATCATTTGACGCGATGAAGCCACAAGGCACGCAGTTATCGCTGTTCGAGATGCGCAGCTCCAGCGACCCATTCGCAGTACGCGTAAGTCCGCGCGCGCGGCGGCTCACGGCTCGGGTGCACGTCGGCGGACGCGTGGAAATCGTCGTGCCGATCGGCGTAAACGCTCATGCCGTGCGGGATTTCGTTCAGCGCTTCACGCCATGGATCAATCGTAAAGTCGCCGCGATGCGCTGCTTCGTCGCGCCGAGTGAGCCGGTGCCGCGATCGATAGAATTTGCCTTCACCGGCGAGCGCTTGAATGTGGAATGGCGCCGCGGCGCAGCGCCGCGGCTCGAGCGGCACTCGAACGGAATCCTGGTGCAGGCGGCGGATGATTCGGCGGTGCGCAGCTTGCTGCAAAGCTGGCTGAAGGGCGCGGCCGAGCAGCGGTTGACGCCGCCGCTGCTGCAGTTGGCGTCCGATTTGAAATACACGGTGTCGCGCGTGAGCATTCGCTGTCAGCGCACGCGCTGGGGCAGCTGCTCGACCCGCGGCACGGTGAGTCTGAATTGTTCCCTGGTGTTTCTGCGCCCGGCGGTCGTGCGGTATTTGTTCATCCATGAACTGGCGCACACCAAGCATATGAATCACTCAGCGAGCTTCTGGCGGCTGGTCGAAAAGTTGGAGCCGGACTATCGGCTGCTGGACCGCGAATTGCTGGCCGGCTGGCGCACGGTTCCTGGCTGGGTTTTCAAGACCTGAAAAAATGAAAGATACGACGCCGCAGGTCAAGCCGTTCGTGGATTTGAGCGACGAGCAGGTGCACTGGGACTTGAGCGAGGCGTTAAGCTATTCGCAATATCTGAATCTCGACAAGCTGCTCGACGCGCAGCATCCGCTCTCGTACCAGCATGATGAAATGCTATTCATCATCATCCATCAAGTGTCGGAATTGTGGATGAAGCTGTGTTTGCATGAACTCAACGCCACCGTCGATTGTGTGCGCCGCGATGATCTCGGCCCCACATTCAAAATGCTGGCGCGCGTATCCACCATTCAACAGCAGCTGCTGCAGTCGTGGGACGTATTGGCGACGATAACTCCGCACGATTATTCCGCGTTTCGAAACACGCTCGGGAAGTCCTCCGGATTTCAGTCGCCGCAATATCGGATGCTGGAATTCCTGATCGGCAACAAGAACGCGGACACGATCAAGGTTTTTCGCTCCGATCCGCCCGTGCACGAGCTGCTGGAGCGGGCGCTGCGTGCGCCCAGCCTCTATGATGAGGTGCTTCGCCTGTTGAGCCGGCGCGGGCTGGACGTTCCGCCGGACTCCATCGACCGGGATTTCACGCAGCCATATCAGGCCAGCAAGCAAGTCGCCGCGGCATGGCTCAGCGTCTACCACAACTCCGTCAAAGAATGGGATCTCTATGAATTGGCGGAGCGCTTGGTCGACCTCGACTATAAATTCCAGCTATGGCGGTTTGCCCACGTAAAAACCGTCGAGCGAATCATCGGCTACAAGCGCGGCACGGGCGGCACCGGCGGCGTGTCCTATCTCACCAAAGCCTTGGAACTGAAGTTCTTTCCCGAGCTTTGGACCATAAGAACGTCGATGTAGGCGGCAAATGGCGTGAGTAACATCCAAGACAAACTGCAAAACATCAATGTGGCGTCGAGCGATTTACTGGCGACGCCCGAGGAGGTCAAACGGCGCCTACCGCTCACCAGCCTTGCTGCCGACACGGTGCTCAGATCCCGCGACATCGTCAGGGCGATATTGGAACGCCGTGATCCGCGCCTGTTCGTGGTGGTCGGGCCGTGCTCCATTCACGATGTAGCCGCGGCGCGCGACTACGCGACACGCCTGCGGGAATTGGCGGGTCGGGTGCAATCGACCTTGTTGCTGATCATGCGAGTCTACTTCGAGAAACCGCGTACCACGGTGGGATGGAAGGGGCTGATCAACGATCCGGATCTGGACGATTCCTTTCACATCGAGAAAGGCATCCTGCTGGCTCGGGAATTATTGCTGTATATCGCTGAGATCGGGCTTCCGGCCGGCACCGAGGCGCTCGATCCCATCATGCCGCAATACTTGTCCGAACTCATTACCTGGACGGCGATCGGCGCCCGCACCACTGAATCTCAAACGCACCGCGAAATGGCCAGCGGCCTGTCCACGCCGGTGGGTTTCAAGAACGGTACCGACGGCTCGCTGGCGACGTCCATCAACGCGCTGGAGTCGGTGCGGCATCCGCACCACTTTCTCGGCATCACTCAGCAAGGACAATCGGCGGTATTTCGCACCCGCGGCAATTCACACGCGCATATCGTTCTGCGCGGCGGGGGCGGGCGCGTCAATTACGACGCGGTAAGCATAGCGGTCGCCGAACGGGAGCTGCGCTCTGCCGGCTTGCCGGCGACCATCGTGGTGGACTGCAGTCACGGCAACTCCAACAAGGATCCGAGCCTGCAGCCGCAGGTCGCGGAGAATTGCGTCGCTCAGATCGTCGACGGCAACCGATCGATCGTCGGCCTGATGCTCGAAAGCCATCTGAAAGCCGGCAGGCAGACGATCCCGAAGGACTTGAGCAAGCTCGAGTACGGCCTGTCGATTACTGATCCTTGCATCGACTGGCAAACCACGGAGACGCTATTACTGAAGCTGCATTCGTCTCTGCAAGCGGTGGGACTGGCTCAGGTCTAAGGCAGTCCTCAAGTCCAACTCGAGACCCCGATACCCCACTTTGCAGCCAGACGACGGGCGGCAGTATCGCCATTGACCAGAAGCGCGCGATCCGCCTGGCGCAGATGATCCAAGTCGGACGCGGAATTGCCGTAGGCGATGACGGGCATGCCGCGATATTGCTCGCGCACCCAGTTCAAGCAAGCGATTTTTTCCTCGCCGCGGCGATTTTTGGTTTTCAAATGTCCTTCCAGCCGATCGCCTTGCCATTCGATTTCAGTGCACAGGGTATGCTCAAAGCCGAGCACATTCCCGATATGCGCGACGTAAAGATCCGGGCTTGCCGACAGCAGAACCGGATGATCCCCCGCCGCCCGATGCGCCTCCAGCACGGCCAGTGCGAGTGGGCGGAAGGCGTGCCTGGCCTTCATGCCACTGACGAAGGATTCCGCCCACGCCTCGATCACGGCGCGCTTTTCGCCGCGCATCGCCATGCGGATGATTTGCGACTTGAGCGCGCCGCGATCGCGATCGCGCCAGTAGCGCGCCAGCGCAATCGGCAACCGCCAAAGACCCAACAGGCGCCATGGATGTCGGCGCAAAAATCCCAGCAGGAACGGCAGCAGGGTGTCCCGCCACGTCAGCGTCCCGTCCAGATCGAACAGCGCCACCCAGGAGCGGGGCGAGGGGTTTTCGGTGTTAATGGTTGACATTTTATCGATTAAATACAAATAGGTACGTACTGCATCTAAAATAATTGTCGTGCATGATTCGCCCGTTTCGCGTCTCCCAGGATCCATCGCTGCCGGGGAGGCAATCTTAGCGGTGGCGGAATCGGAAGTTGCTATTCTTTGGCCATGAGTTCCTCCGTGGCGATAGTCGGCGCAGGTGCCATCGGGTCGTGGATCGCGGATGGGTTCGATCGCGCGGGGTGGCCGGTCTCGATGGTGGCGCGCGGGGCGACCTTGCAGGCTTTGCGCGGCGCGGGTCTTTGCGTCGCACGCGAGGGCGAAACGCGCATCAGCCGGCCGCGCGCGGGTTCCGCGGCCGAAGTCGGCATGCATGACTATGTATTCCTCACCGTCAAGGCGCAGCTGTTGCCGGAGCTGGCGCCGAGCTTGAGCCCATTGATCGGAGCGTCCACCGTCGTAGTCAGCGGTACAAACGGCATTCCCTGGTGGTTCTTTCATGACTTCGGCGGGCCGCTGGCCAATCAGCGCCTCAAGTCGGTCGACCCCGATGGTACGCAGGAGCGGACCTTTCCGCGGCAGCGAGTCTTGGGTTCGGTCGTGCACGCGTCCGCTCGCGTCGCATCGCCGGCCAACGTTCAAGTGGTGGCAGCCGATCGCCTGATTCTCGGCGAGCCGAGCGGCGAAATCTCGCAGCGGCTGGCCGCAGTGGTTGGCGCGCTGCGCGAGGGGGGCATCAATGCCGAGGCATCAGCTCGAATTCGCCATGATGTTTGGACCAAGCTGTGGGGTAACATGAACATGAATCCGATCAGCGCCTTGACGCGATGCGGAACCGCCAGAATGCTTGCCTGTGAGGGCATACGGCATCTGTGTGCGCACATGATGGAGGAAATGCAGCTATGCGCACAGCAGCTCGATCTGCGAATTGCCATGACGCCAACGATGCGCATCGGCATTACCCAGCGCCTCGGCGATTTCAAGACTTCGATGCTCGCGGATCTAGAGGCCGGGCGGCCGCTGGAACTGGATCCGCAGCTCGGGGCGGTCGTTGAGATCGCAGATTTGCTGAGTATTCCCGTGCCCTTTTCGCGGTCGATTCTCGCGCTCACCCGGCTCGCAGCCCCGTAGGAGGCACCCTACAGTTTTTGCGGCCCACAGCCGATTAGGCCTCGATTTTCTTCATGGCATAGTGGCAGAACTAGGAACACGAGTGGTGCGTCGGATGCTAATTAGATTGGGCTACGAATTGACATATCAGTTTGCACAAGCCACGCCGATGATCCTGATCTTAAATGTGCATTACAGCAGGGCCTCGGATCTGGTTCAGCCCGATACCATCCGTACCGAGCCGAGCGTGCCGCTCACGATGTACCGCGACACGTTCGGAAACTGGTGCACGCGCGCCGTCGCGCCTCCCGGCAACTTCAAAGTGACCTCCGACGCCTTGATCCGGGACAGCGGCATTGCCGAACCGTCATTTCCGTATGCATTCGAGCATACGGTCGAGTCTCTGCCGAACGAAACATTGGCATTTCTACTGCCGAGCCGCTACTGCGAGACGGAACAGTTATCGGCGACGGCGTGGAGCTTGTTTGGCGGGATGATGCCCGGTTGGTCCAGAGTCCAAGCAATATGCGATTACGTGCATCAGCACATCGCATTCGATTATCAATGCGCCCGCCCGACAAAGACCGCTTGGGAAACGTTCAGCGAGCGGCGCGGAGTGTGCCGCGACTATGCTCATCTGGCCATCGCCCTCTGCCGCTCATTGAATATCCCGTCGCGATATTGCACCGGCTACTTGGGAGACATCGGGGTACCGCCGATGGATGCGCCCATGGATTTCGCGGGTTGGTTCGAAGCCTACATTGGCGGCGCTTGGCACACCTTTGATCCGCGCAACAATCAGAGACGAATTGGGCGAGTGCTGATAGCTCGCGGACGAGATGCTGCGGACGTGGCCATCAGCATGACTTTTGGACCCAACGTCCTGCAGCGCTTCAGAGTATGGACTGACGAAGTCCAGGCGGCAGCAGCTTGAACTACGAGGCGAATGTGAACACTCACCTGCTGGAAACAATTAGAATCGCGGATCGCGCGAATGAACCTTGGGAGCCAGCATGTCTGAGAAGATCGGTAACATCGCCCGAGCGGGGTATTTGGCGAGCCTAGCCAGCCTCGCTTGGGCGGCCGCGGCAGTGCACGGCATCGCGTTCGCGGCAGTGCAAACGCCGCCGGCACACGCTGGCGCCGCTGCGGGCGAATCGCCGCCCCAAACCGGCGCTTATCCCGGATATTCCCATATCAAGTCGCTCGGGGGAATCGATGAGTATCGTCTTGACAGCAATGGCCTCACGGTCTTGCTGGTACCCGACCATTCCGCACCCGTGGTGACCTTCGAGGTGACCTATCAGGTGGGGTCGCGCAATGAAGTGACCGGCACGACCGGCGCCACGCATATTCTCGAGCACATGATGTTCAAGGGCAGCGAAGGGTTCAATGACCCGAAGGGAAACAGCATCAAACAGTTTCTCGAACGCGTCGGCGGTCAGTTCAACGCCAGCACGTCGTTTGACCGCACCAATTATTTCGCCACCATCGGCCGCGAAAGTCTGGAAGGGTATATTGCGATCGAGGCCGATCGCATGCGCCATTTGTGGCTGCACGAGTCGGATCGGCAATCCGAAATGACCGTGGTCCGAAATGAATACGAGCGCGGCAAGAACGATCCGGAAAACGTTCTCATGGAGGAGGTGACCTCGGCCGCTTACGTGGCGCTGCCGTACCACCATCCGGTCATCGGCTGGAAGAGCGACATCGAGCATGTGCCGATTGCGGAGCTGCGCGAGTTCTACGACACTTTCTACTGGCCCAATAACGCCGCCGTGACCGTGGTCGGCGACATTGAGCCAGAGGCAGTATTGAGCCTGATCAAGAAATACTACGGCGTGTATCCGCACTCGCCGGCGCCGATTCCTGCGATTTATACCGAGGAGCCGGCGCAGACGGGCGAGCGGCGCGTTCTGGTCAAACGCCCCGGCGAACTGGGTACCATCATCGTTGCGCACAAGGTGCCGGATGGACGCGATGCCGATCAGCCCGCCCTCGAAATGCTCGATGCCATATTGAGTTCGGGCAAGAATGCACGCCTGTACCGCGCACTGGTTGACCAAGGACTCGCCTTGAGCGCGGGTGCGGGCACCGATTTGCATCACGATCTATCGCTGCACACCCTGTATGCCGCGCTCACGCCCGGGGCCACGCACGAGCAGGTGGAGAAGGCGCTGCTGGCCGAAATCGCGCGGATAAAGTCCGGCGGAGTCACCGCGGCCGAAGTGGCTAAGGTAAAGCAGCAATACATTGCCGAGGACGCCTACAAGCGTGATGGCACCGCGGCCATCGCCAGTGAGATCAGCGAGTGGATTGGAGTAGGCGATTGGACCTTGTATGTAACCTTTCCACAAAAGGTCCAGCAAGTGACTCCGGCCGACGTGCAGCGCGTCGCGAAGCAATATCTCGGTCTTGATCAGAGCACGACGGGTTGGTTTGTGCCCATGGCACCGCAAACGGAGAAGGGCCCGTGAAACGACTGTATCTGGGGATTGCAGCGATGATGGTGAGCGCATCTGCTGCGGCAAGCATGGCCGATCAGTCGCATCGTTCGACGGTGGCCGGAATCGATCTGATCACCTATCGCACCAACGTGAAGGATGTGGTCGTGATCCTGGGCGTGCTGCCGGCGGGTGATGCCATGGCCGAGCCGGGCAATATTGCCATTCCTACTCTGTCGGGAATGATGCTCGACCGAGGCACCAAGTTGCTCGATAAGTTCGCGATTGCCGAGAAGCTGGACAATGTCGGCGCGGAAATCACCTTCAGCGTGGGCACGCAGTCCTTGGAAGTTCGTGCGAAGTGCTTGCACAAGGATTTGCCCCTGGTCGTGGGGATGATCGCCGCAGAGCTGCGCACCCCGGCGCTGCAGTTGGCCGAATTCAACAAAGCCCGGCAGCAATTCCTCGGCGAATTGGAAGCCTCCGCGCAAAATACCGGCGCGCGCGCGGCAGAGGCGTTCAACCGCGCAATCTTCCCCGAAGGTCATCCCAATCGTCCCCATACCTTGAGCGAATACGAATCGGCGGCCAAGTCCGCGACGCTGGACGAGATCAAGGCATTTCAGGCGAATTACTATGGTCCCGCGCACATGACGCTGGTCGTGGTCGGCGATGTCTCCGATGCGGATACCTCCGCCGAAATCGCCAAGGCGTTCTCTGGATGGACCGGCGGTCAGGACTACCTGCGCGCCACGAAGCCCGCGATGACGGCGGCGGCAAACGAGATAGCCGTTCCGCTCGCGGACAAGCCCAGCGTGACGATGATTCTCGGCCAGGCAACCGGGTTGAAGTACAGCGATCCCGATGCACTGCCGCTGCGATTGGGGACTGCGATTCTCGGGCGCGGATTCACCGGAAGACTGATGGGCACGGTGCGCGACAAGGAAGGTCTCACTTACAGCATTGGCGCGAGCATGGGCGATGACAGCATCGTCGATGGCGCCTGGGATATTTCCGCCAGCTTCGCTCCCGCCCTGCTGACCCGCGGCGTTGCCTCCACTCGCCGGGAGCTCGAAAAGTGGTGGAAGGATGGCGTCACCGAGCAAGAATTGGCCGCGCGCAAGCAAGGATTGACCGGCACCTACTTCGTAGGTCTTTCGACCACCGCCGGCCTGGCGGAAACCATCCTGGTAAACACCCAGCGCGGGTACGATCTTACGTGGCTCGACGGTTATCCGAGAACCGTCAAAGCGCTAACCCAGGCGCAAGTCAACGCCGCCATCAAAACTCACTTGAACCCGGGCGCCATGGTGCTGGTCGAGGCCGGCAGCGTTGCTGCCGCTGCTCAACCTGCGCCAAGATAATCCTGCTTGCCGATTTCCAGGCCTGATTGCCTCAAGATGTCGTACGCCGTGGTGACATGGAAGTACACATTGGGCAGTACGTGACTCAAGAGGTAGGGCATGCCCTGCATGCTTTTCGATGAGGTGCGGGTTTGCCAGTTGACGGTCCTGTCTTCGGCGCCTTCGAATTGCTGCGGCTTCAGCGATTCCAGATAGGCGACTGTTCGGCGCGTATTGGTGATCAGTTCCGCCAGGCTCTTGTCCCTGCCATCGAAGCTGGGCACCTCGACGCCCGCAAGACGCGCAGCTCCGCTGCCGGCGATGTCGTTCGCGATGAAAATCTGCGAACTGAGCGGCAGCATGTCAGGACAGAGACGGGTCTGGAGCAATACTGCCGGGTCGATCTTGCGCGATTGCGCATGCGCGGCCGCTTTTTCCAAGATCGCCGCGAGGCTGTTCAACGCTCGCACGCAGGTTGCCACGGTGGCTTGATGCATCGTGATAGTCATGAGTTATGCCGCCTTCCTGACCGCAGCCAGCTGCCGCAATACGTACTGCAGGATGCCGCCGTGTTGGTAGTAATCGAGTTCTTTCGGGGTGTCGATGCGCAGGCGCGCCTCGAATTCAGTGCTCTTGCCGTCATCGGATTTCGCGATGACTTTGACGAACTTTGCCGCACCTCGATTCAGTCCGACGATGTCGAAAGTTTCCGTGCCGGTCAATCCCAGCTTTTGCGCATTCTGGCCTTCTTTGTACTGCAGCGGCAACACGCCCATGCCGATCAAATTTGATCGATGAATGCGCTCGAAGCTCTCGGCGATGACCGCTTTCACGCCCAACAGCATCGTGCCCTTGGCCGCCCAATCACGTGAACTGCCCGTTCCGTATTCCTTGCCGGCGAGAATCACCAGCGGCGTTTTCGACTCCTTATATTTCACGGAGGCGTCGAATATCGACAGCTGTTCGCCGCTCGGAATATGCAGCGTGACGCCGCCTTCTGTTCCCGGAAGCAGCAGGTTGCGCAGCCGAATGTTGGCGAATGTGCCGCGCATCATCACTTCGTGATTGCCGCGGCGCGCGCCGTAAGAATTGAAGTCCGCCGCCTGCACGCCTTGCGCAATGAGATACTTGGCCGCCGGACTGGATTTGGAAATATTTCCAGCCGGCGATATATGATCCGTGGTAACGGAATCGCCGAGCACCGCAAGCGCTCGGGCGCCCTTGATATCGCCCAGCGGCGCCGGCGTCATGGTCATGCCGTCGAAGTAGGGCGGATTCTTCACGTAAGTGGATCTTCCGTCCCAGGCATAAATTTTGCCGGCGGGTGTTTTGATGGCTGCCCAATTGGCATCGCCTTGGAACACATTGGCGTAGCCCTTCTTGAACATGGCTGAGTCGACCGATGCCCCGACCGCCGCGGCCACATCCTTCGCACTCGGCCAGATATCCTTCAAGAACACCGGCTTGCGATCCTTGCCGATGCCTAAGGGTTCGGTCGTGATATCAATTCCTAGACTGCCGGCCAGGGCGTAGGCGACCACCAACGGCGGCGAGGCCAGGAAATTCATTTTGATTTCCGGATGCACGCGGCCTTCGAAATTTCGATTGCCGGACAGTACTGCACAGGCGACGACATCGCCGGCTTTGACGGCCTCGGAGATTTCGGGCTTCAGCGGCCCGGAATTACCGATGCACGTGGTACAACCGTATCCCACGGTGTAGAAGCCTAATTGCTCCAAATCGGTCAACAAGCCGGCTTTCTTCAGATAGTCGGTGACAACGCGCGAACCGGGGGCGAGGGAGGTCTTCACCCAGGGCTTGGATTTCAGGCCCTTGGCGATTGCGTTGCGCGCCAACAGCCCGGCAGCCACGAGGACCGCGGGATTCGAGGTATTGGTACAGCTGGTGATGGCGGCGATGAGCACGGCGCCATCCTTCACCTCGAAACTTTCGGTTCCGACCTTGGCCGCGGCGCTGCCGGCGGCCTTGGGATTCTTCTGCGTGCGCTCCTCGGCCATTTTTTTGACGCTGCTTTCGTAGACGCTTTTTGCGTTGCGCAGCGGCACCCGATCCTGAGGACGCTTGGGCCCCGCGAGCGAGGGTTCAACACTCGACAGGTCCAGTTCAACCACATCCGTGTAATCAGCCGCCGGCGCCCCGTTGATGCGCCACAATCCCTGCGCTTTGGCGTAGGCTTCGACCAGCGCAATCTGCTCGGCAGAGCGCCCCGTGAGCTCGAGATAGCGGATGGTTTCTTCATCGATGGGAAAAATCGCACAGGTCGAGCCGAACTCAGGCGACATGTTGGCGATGGTGGCTCGATCGGCGAGGGGAAGGCCCTTCAGGCCATCGCCGAAGAACTCGACGAATTTATCCACCACGCCTTTCTTGCGCAGTATCTCGGTGACGGTGAGAACCAGGTCGGTCGCGGTGGTGCCGGCCGGTAGAGCGCCTGAGAGCTTGAAGCCGATCACCTGGGGAATCAGCATGGTCACCGGCTGTCCCAACATGGCCGCCTCAGCTTCGATGCCGCCGACTCCCCAACCGAGCACGCCCAGACCGTTGACCATGGTGGTATGCGAATCGGTGCCGACCAGGGTGTCGGGATAAGCCGCCTTCCTGCCGCCGGTCTCATCGGAGAATATCACTCGCGCCAGGCGCTCGATGTTGACTTGGTGGACGATCCCGGTGTTCGGCGGCACGACTTTGAAATTGCTGAACGCGGTTTGCCCCCAGCGCAGGAACATGTAGCGCTCGCCGTTGCGCTGGAATTCTATTTCGTTATTGTGCTGCAGCGAATTTGCCGCGCCGTATTCATCGACCTGCACGGAGTGGTCGATGACCAATTCCGCGGGCGCCAGCGGATTGACCTTCTGCGGATCGCCGCCGAGCTTCACGATGGCCTCGCGCATCGCGGCCAGATCCACGATGCATGGAACGCCGGTGAAATCCTGCATGATCACGCGCGCCGGGGTAAAGGCGATTTCGTAGCTCGGAAGCGCTTTCGGGTCCCACTTGAGCAGTGCCTCGATATCGCTCTTGGTCACGTTGACGCCGTCTTCGAAGCGCAAGAGATTCTCCAGCAGGACTTTCAGGGAGAAGGGCAGGCGATCGACGTTGAACGATTTCAGCGCCGCCAGACTCAAGACGTCGTATTGATTTGCGCCCACGTTGAGCGTAGTTCGTGCATTGAAGCTGTCCGTCATGAGCCCTCCACCGAAAAAACAGAATTATAAGTGATTCCGCGCGCGATCCCAGCAGGCTCGCCGCTGAATCGGCGTGCGATGATGCCCCCGCCAAGACAGCGCTCGCCGCTGTAGAACACCGCGTACTGGCCCGGCGTGACAGCCCGCGCCGGTTTGCTCAGTCTGACGCGCCAGCTGTCGTCGTTGAGGCGCTCTACGGTGCACTGAAGATCGAGCTGGCGATAGCGCGTCTTGACCGTACAGTCGAGCGGCGCCCCCTTGGCATCGAGCGGGTGGATCCAGTGCATCCGTTCGACTTGAAAGGCATCCGACAACAGCAGCGGATGATCCTGGTCCTGAACCACGATGAGCGCGTTGCGCGCGGCGTCCTTGTCCGCAACATACCAGGGCGCCGCGGCGGCGCCGGCGCGTCCGCCCACCCTCAAGCCGGATCTTTGCCCCAAAGTGTACAGCGCAAGCCCGCGATGTTCGCCGATGACCCGGCCGGCAGCGGTCTCGATCGGGCCTGGATCGGAGCGCAGATAGCGGCTCAAGAACTCTTGAAACGGCCGCTCGCCGATGAAACAAATCCCAGTGCTGTCGGGTTTGTCGAATACCGGCAGGCCCGCGGCATGCGCCCGTTTGCGCACCTCCGCTTTGGTCAGGGCGCCTATGGGAAACATCGTCTTCGCCAGAGCCGAGACGCCGACGCTGTGCAGAAAATAGCTTTGGTCTTTGCTGCCGTCGGCCGCGCGCCGCAATTCCGGATAGGCACCGGTTTGACGGATCTGCGCATAGTGACCGGTGGCGATCCAGGATGCGCCCAATCGCTGCATGTATTCCAGGCAAACGCCAAATTTGATTTCACGATTGCACAGGACGTCAGGATTCGGCGTCCGCCCCGCCGCATATTCGCGCAGAAAATGCGCAAACACCCGCTCGCGGTACTGATCGGCAAAACTTACCTTGTGCAGCACCATTCCCAGGATCTCGCAGACGCGGCGAGCATCCTGAAAATCCTGGGCGCTGGTGCAATAGCCGTCATCGTCCTCCCAATTGGACATGAACAACCCCTGCACCGCGTAACCCGCATCGCGCAATAACAGCGCAGCGACGGCCGAATCAACGCCGCCGGACATGCCGACGATGACAGTGCCGGCAGACTCGGGATTGGGGTGCGGCTTCTGCATCCGCCCATTATACGGGCGTGATGTGTGAAGCCGAAGGCTACATGAGCATTTGACGCATTTGCGATTCTTGCATGCTCGTCTGCCAGACTTCATCGAAGAAGTTCAAATAGCGTCGCACCACCGCAGGATCGTTCATATCGGAAATACCGTCCCAGCGGTCCGCTTGCAATCGATAGACCAGCGCCCGGTCGTCGGCAATGATGAAGGCGCCGGCGCCTGCCGGGTACTCCGGGCTCATGGCGCGCAAGTCAATGCAGCTCGTCAGGCGGCGAGCCAAGGCGAGAAAGCGATTGTTATCGACCATTGCCCGCGACGGGTCGGCGAGCAGCACCCTGACCTTGGCGTAGGACCGCGCCAGCACCAGACGCTTGATGGCCTCGAGGAAGGGTTCCTCGCCATACACCAGAGGCTCCAAATCCTGCGTAAAGATCGACAGCAACCGCTGCGCGGATTTGGCCACCTTGAGGCTGGCATCGCGAACTTCGGGCATGGTGCTCAAGATGGTTCGGGTGCCGGATCCCATGGAAACGTCATCGCCCGGCGCGAGTACCTTCCCCGCGCCCGGTTTTGAGCGTTCTTCCGTATCACCCGCCATGATTTAAACCCCGAACCCACTTAGTTTGAGCCCGATAGTACCGTTTGACTCGGGCGCGCCCGTGGTAACTACGTCACGTTTCGGACTGCCAACGATGGCTAGAGAGGCCTCCTTTGCAGCGCCAGGCGCGCCGCCAAACCCAAATATGTCCGTGGCGTCAGCCGCATTAAGCGATCCTTCTCCTCAGGCGGCAGGGCAAGCGAGCCGATAAACTCATGCATGGCGGCCTCATCCACCGGCCGGCCTCGGGTGAAGGCTTTCAACCGGTCGTAGGCGTCAGGGATGCCGTGGGCCCGCATGACGGTTTGGACGGCCTCGCCGAGCACTTCCCACGCCGGATCCAGATCTTCGGCCAATCGCCCCTCATTGAGCTCCACCTTCTCCAGGCCCGTGATCAGGGAGCTGAAGCCGAGAACCGCGTGCCCAATGGCGACACCGACATTGCGCAGCACGGTCGAATCGGTCAGATCGCGCTGCATGCGCGATACCGGCAGCTTGTCGGCGAAATGTCCCAACATCGCGTTGGCCAGACCTAGATTGCCTTCGGCGTTCTCGAAATCGATCGGATTTACCTTGTGCGGCATGGTCGATGAGCCAACCTCGCCCTCGATGAGCCGCTGCTTGAAATACCCCAGGGAAATATAGCTCCACATGTCGCGGGCAAAATCCAGCAGCACCGTGTTGGCCCGCATGAGCGCGTGACAGTATTCAGCAATCCAATCGTGCGGCTCGATCTGCGTGGTATAGGCATTGGAGGCGAGTCCCAAGGATTCGACGAAGGCGGCGCTCTGCGCCTGCCAATCGACGCTCGGCAATGCGGCGATGTGGGCATTGAAATTACCGACCGCACCATTCATTTTTCCAAGAATGGCGACCCGCTCGATGCCCGTGCGCTGTGCTTCGAGACGCGCCGCGACGTTTGCGAATTCCTTGCCCACGGTCGTCGGCGTCGCCGTTTGTCCATGCGTGCGCGCCAGCATGGCGGCCGCCGCATGACGGACCGCCAACGTGTCCAGCAAGCCGCCGAGCTTGTTCAGCATCGGCAGGAGCACCGTCGTGCGCGCGCTTTTCAACATCAGCGCGTAGGCCAGGTTATTGATGTCCTCCGAGGTGCATCCGAAATGCATCCATTCCAAGTCAGCAGGACTCGCGCCGAGCATGCGCAGCTCGCCGCGCAGCCAGACCTCCACGGCTTTCACATCATGGTTGGTGCGCGACTCGATCACCTTGATGGCGCCGATGTCCGTTGCCTCCGGGTCCTTCGCCAGCGCGGCAAGCAATTCGCGGGCACCGGCAGGCAAGCGCGATAGCTCGTTCGCAGCCGGGCCCACGCTCAAGGTAAGAAACCAGGCGCACTCCACCCGCACGCGTTCACGCATCAGACCCGCTTCGCTGAATATATGGCGGACCGGCTCGAGCTTGCGGGCGTAGCGGCCGTCGAGGGGAGAAAGAGCGTCAGTGAGAAGCGTGGCCATCGGGAAGCAGTCGTATGAGTGTTAGAATCAACGGATTCTACCGTAAACAACCCGAATCAGCGGAGTAAGGCGCGATGACAGCAACCACCCGCGTCGAGCGCGACAGCATGGGCCCGCTCGATGTGCCCGCAAACGCCTTGTGGGGCGCTCAGACACGGCGCGCGGAACAAGATTTTCCGCCGTCGGGTCTGCGGATGCCGCGAGCTTTCATCCGTGCGCTGGCGCTGATCAAGCATGCGGCCGCCGGCGCGAACGCGGGACTGACGGCGGGCGGGATCAAGGGAGCCGGCAACTAGGAGGCTCCTAGCACTCGATGGAATCTCTTTACACAAAGGCGCATATTCGCGCCGCGCTCGATCCCTCGCCCTCCACTCCCGAGGAAGACATGCACTGGCTGGCGGGAGCATCGCCTGAAGTGGTGGCGCGAATGCGCGCTGCGCTTCCGACTCGCCGCACTCCGGCGGCCGTTCTCGTGCCCTTGGTGGAACGCGCGGCGGGATTGACGGTTCTGTTGACCGAGCGTGCCACGACGCTCAAGGATCATGCCGGGCAGATCAGCTTTCCAGGAGGCCGCATAGAACCGGAGGACGCCGATGCATGGCACGCGGCGCTGCGCGAGGCGCAGGAGGAGATTGGGCTCGCGCCCGCGCAGGTGGAATTCGCCGGATATCTGCCGGATCACATCGTCATCTCGGGATTTCGCGTCACCCCCGTGGTCGGTTTCGTGAAACCGGACTATCAGCTGCAAATTGCGGAGGCGGAAGTGCATGATGTGTTCGAAGTGCCGCTGGACTTCATCCTTGATGCGGCCAATCACAAGCCGCGCCAGCGAAAAATCGGCGAATTGACCATCGACATTCATGACATCCCCTACGGCAGCCGCAATATTTGGGGCGCCACCGCCGGCATGCTGATGACCTTGCGGCGCCTGCTGCAAACCCGGACGGCACATTCACCTTGAGCGCTCAGATCGGCGAACTGCTCGCGATCATGGCGCGTTTGCGGGCGGCGGACGGCTGTCCATGGGACCGGCAGCAAACATCTGCGAGCATCGCGCCATTTACCATCGAAGAGGCGTATGAGGTCGCGGATGCCATTGGGCGCGCCGACATGCAGCATCTCAAAGATGAGTTGGGCGACCTGCTATTTCAAGTGGTATTCCACTCGCAGATCGCCAGCGAAACCAACCAATTTGATTTCGCTGGGGTGGTCGAATCCATCTGCGACAAGCTGCGGCGCCGTCATCCTCATGTGTTCGGCGATGCCGGCAAATTGAGCATCGAGCAACAAAATATCGCCTGGGAAAACATCAAGGCAGCCGAACGCAGCGCAGCGGATGCATCCGCCCTGCATGGCGTGCCTGACGCGATGCCTGCGCTGATGCGGGCTTACAAATTGAGCAAGCGCGCCGCGCGGGTTGGCTTTGATTTCGAGTATGCCAGGCAGAGCGCGGACAAAGTCGCCGAGGAACTGGCGGAAGTGCGCGCCGCGGCGGCGCAAAGCCCAGCACCGGCGGTGTCGCGCGAGATCTTCGAAGAGATCGGCGATCTGTTGTTCGCCGCCGCCAACCTGGCGCGTAAACTCGACGTTGACGCAGAGGCGGCTTTGCAGGCAGCCAATCAGAAATTCGAACGACGATTTCGCGCCATGGAATCCTTGGCGACGCAACGCGGCGAGCGATTCGCCCAGTTGGACCTCGCAGCCCAAGAGGAACTCTGGCAAGCCGTCAAACGTGGCGAGTGAGCGGGAGGCCCCGCAGGAGGCCGGGCCGGGGGCACCGCAGCTCGTGTTCAAGCACGACCCCGAGTTGCCGATCACGGGACGCCGCGATGCCATCATGCAGGCGCTGCGGCGCGATCAAGTGCTCATCGTTGCGGGCGAGACCGGCTCAGGCAAGAGCACGCAATTGCCCCAATACTGCCTCGAATTGGGGCGCGGCACTTCAGGTCTGATCGCGCATACCCAGCCGCGCAGATTGGCGGCGAGGGCCTTGGCCGCGCGAATCGCGGAAGAATTGGGACAGATTGTCGGGCGCAGCGTCGGATTCAGGGTTCGATTTGCGGACCAGGTATCGGGCGCCACACGCTTGGTGCTGATGACCGATGGCTTGCTGTTGGCGGAACTTGGTTCAGATCCCTTGCTGCGCCGCTACGACACCATCATCGTCGATGAGGCTCACGAACGCACGCTGAACGTTGACCTGCTGCTGGGCGTGCTCAAACAACTGTTGCCGCGGCGCCCCGATTTGAAGCTCATCGTGACCTCGGCGACGCTGGATGTCGAACGCATGTCGCGATTCTTTGGTGATGCACCCGTCATTACCGTGAGCGGGCGCAGCCATCCGATCGAGGTGCGCTATTCGCAGCCCGATGACCAAGACGAAGACCAGGACGAGGACGAGGATCCGGACCTGCCGCTCGAGGTGCTCACTGCATACCGCGAGATCACGGCCGAACCTGGGCAAATCGGCGGCGGCGATATTCTGGTTTTCCTGCCGGGGGAGCGCGAGATTCGCGACGTCGGCGAACTTCTCGAGCGCGAACTGGGGCCGCGCGTCGAGGTATTGAGCTTGTACTCGCGGTTGTCCTGGGAGCAGCAAAGCAAGATATTCGAGCGCGGCTCCCGGCAGAGAATCGTGCTCTCCACCAATGTGGCTGAAACCTCGATCACGGTGCCGGGCATTCGCGCAGTGATCGATTCGGGTCTGGCGCGCATCAGCCGCTACAGCGTGCGTAACCGCCTGCAGCGCCTGCCCATCGAGCCGGTCTCGCGCGCAAGCGCGGATCAACGCAAGGGACGCTGCGGCCGCTTAGGATCGGGGCTCTGCATGCGGCTGTACACGGCCGAGAATTTCGAGCAGCGCGCGCCGTTCACCGAGCCGGAGATCCTGCGCACCAATCTCGCTGCTCTGCTGCTGCGCCTCGCGGCCGACGGACTGGGCGATGCCGAGACCTTTCCATTCATCGATGCTCCCGATTCGCGCGCTCTCAACGATGGGTATCGGCTGCTGCAGGATCTTCAGGCCATGGACGCTGAGCGGCGCATCACCCGCCGCGGGCGCGCGATGGCGCGACTACCGCTCGATCCGCGCTTGAGCCGAGCGTTGCTGGAAAGCAAGCGCTTCCACGCTGAGAGCGAATTGTTGGCCATTGTCTCTGGATTGAGCGTGCCCGATATTCGCCTGGGCGAGGATTCCGCCGCGGCCGATTCGCTCGGGGACAGCAAATCGGAATTCTCGGCGATGGTGAAACTGTGGCGCGCATACCGCAAGGCGCGCGAGGGGCCAAGGAGAGAATTGCGGCGCTGGTGCAAGGAGCGCCAGTTCTCGCTGCTGCGCCTGTCCGAGTGGGACGACGTCTATACCCAGGTGGTCGATAGGGCACGGGAAATCGGCATCGTGGCTCAGCGGCAACCGGCCAGCTATACGGGCATACATCGCTCCTTGCTGGCGGGCTTTTGCACCATGGTGGGCGTGCGCGGCGAGGAGGGGGTGTACGCCGGTACGCGCGGCGTGCACTTTCACATTTTTCCCGGCTCGCCGCTGATCCGGCGCCGGCCGCGGTGGGTCCTGGCGGCCAGCATCGTCGAGACATCGCGCGTCTTTGCGCGGCGCGTGGCCGAGGTCGAGCCGATGTGGATAGAAGGCGCCGCCGCGCATCTGCTCAAGCGCGAGTATCTCGAACCGGATTGGGACGAAGAGCGTGAGGAGGTCGTCGCACGAGAGCGCATCAGTTTCCTCGGCCTGGTGTTGAGCGCGAATCGCATCGTGAACTTCGGGCCGATCGCGCCCGAAGAGTCGCGCCTCATTTTTGCGCGCGAGGCCTTGGTCTATCAGCGCTTGCGGCGCAGACCGGATTGGCTCATGGCCAACGATGCCGCCATTCGCGCGGCGCAGCAGCTGGAAGAGCGGCTGCGAACCCGCGACCTGCTGTTCAGCGCCGAGACCTTCGTCGAATTCTACGACCAAGGGCTGCCCCGCCAGGTCTCGAGCGCGGCGACGCTCGATCACTTCAGCCGGCATCTCACGCCGGAACAGCGCCGCGCGCTCACGTTGACTCCAGAAAGGATCTTTGCGCGTATGCCGGAGCCGCAAGCTCTGCAGCAATTTCCCGAGAATTCTCGCGTCGATGCCTTGACGATGCCGGTCGTCTATCGTTTTGCGCCGGGAGAATCACAGGACGGCGCCAGCCTGAACGTGCCCTTGCTCGCGCTGCCAAACCTCACGCGCGCCGCCGTGGATGCCGCTGTTCCGGGATTGGCGGCGCCGCGTGTCGAAGCGCTGCTGCGCTCGCTGCCAAAAGAAGCGCGCCGCGGATTGATTCCGGTCGCGGAAACCGCGGCGACATTTCTGGCGCAGGCGGGAGTGGCGGCAGCCGACCACGAGCACCTTCGAGCCTGGCTCAAGGAGCAGCGCGGCATTGCAGACTCATTGATTCGCTTCGATCATTCAGCGGTGCCTTCCCACCTCACGGTGCAGCTCAGCGTATCCGGCAACGGCAGGGAGATCGCCCACGGCACGGACCTTGCGGATTTGCGGCGCCGCTGCGCGGCGGCCGGCCGCGCAGAACTGGAGCGGCGTGCGCGCGCCGTTTACGGGATCGCTGGCGGCTGGCGCAAGTTTGAGGCTGACCAATTGGCCGCCATCGTCGAGGCGACGCTGGAGCAGGGCGCAGTATCGGTATATCCCGCACTGGCGCAGCGCGATGGTGCGCTCCAAGTGCAATACGAGTGGTCGCCTGAGGAAGCGGCGCGCACCTGGCGGGACGGGGCAGTGCGTCTGGCGCGGGCGATGCTCGATCGCCACGCGCGCGATCTTGGCAAGAGCATCGCGGCCGACGTTCGATTGCTGCTGTGCGCGAGCCCGTACATCAAGAGCGACGAGTTGATCGATACGCTGCTGCAGCTTACCTTTCGCCGTGCCTGCTTCGATGATGCCGAGGCACCGCGCAGCCGAGCGGATTTCGAACTGGCCGTGGATCGCGCCCGGGAGCGGCTGTACCCCACGCTCGAGGAACAAAGCGCCCTGATGTCCAGCTGGTTCACGGAGGCGAATTCGCTGCGCCGGACGCTGGATGACCCGAGTGTTCGGCTGCCGCAGCAGGCTGCGGAAGAAAGCCGACTGCACGTTCGGCGATTACTCGATGGAGAGGCGCTGCGAACGGCATCGGCGGAACGGCTGCGGCAGGTGCCCCGTTACCTCAAAGCCGAGCAGCGACGCTGGCAGCGCAACGCCGCGCGCGGCACGGAATCGGCGCAAGTATTGGCAGAACTTCAGCTTTGGTCGGCGCGCTGCCTGGATTTGCAGAAACAACTCGATGGCGAACTGCGCTGGACGCCGAAGCTCGAAGAACTTGAGTTTTGGATTGAGGAATACCGCATATCCCTTTACGCGCAGGAACTCAAAACTCTGGGGCCAATTTCCGCGGCTCGCTTGGAACGCAGAGCCGCTGAAATCGAGGCCTGGCTGCGCCGCTAGCAGCCAGTCGGACTTCAGGCGCTCAAGGAACGTTAAAGCGAATTCCCTGCGCGAGAGACACCTGCGAGCTCCAGTTGATGGTGTTCGTCTGCCGGCGCATGTAGGTTTTCCAGGAATCGGATCCCGCTTCGCGCCCACCACCGGTGTCCTTCTCGCCGCCGAACGCGCCTCCGATCTCGGCGCCGGAGGTGCCCAGGTTCACATTGGCGATGCCGCAGTCGCTGCCGTCGGCGGACAGGAAGCGTTCGGTGGACGTTAAGCTATCGGAGAATATCGCCGACGATAGGCCGTACGGCACGGCGTTCTGGATGGTCAGAGCCTCATCCAGAGTATCGACTTTCAGCAGGTACAAAATGGGCGCGAAAGTCTCGGTCTGCACCACGGCCATCGACGCTGTGGCGCGAATGATCGTGGGCTCCACGAAATTGCCGGGCCGCTGCAAGACCTTGCCGCCGCACAGCAGCTGTCCGCCTTGGGCCTGCGCGGCTGCCACGGCCGCGGAGTAGCGCGAGACGGCGGCGGCATCGATCAGCGGCCCCATGAGTGTCTCTGCCTCCAGCGGGTCGCCGATGCGTACTTGCCGGTAGGCGGCGATGAGCCGTCGTTCCAGGTCCGCCGCACGCGTGTGATGGACCAGAACGCGGCGCGTGGTGGTGCAACGCTGGCCGGCGGTTCCGACGGCGCCAAATACGATGGCGGGCACCGCCAGATCCAAATTGGCGTTCTCATCGACGATGATGGCGTTGTTGCCTCCCAACTCGAGCAGGCTCTTGCCGAGCCGCTCCGCGACGCGCACTGCGATCTGGCGGCCCACATGAGTCGAACCGGTAAACGACAGCAGCGCCACCCGCCGATCATCGACGAATCGGCGGGCAAGATCGGTTCCCGCATCGATGAACACTTGAAATATCGCCGGAAATCCGTGGCGCTCCAGCACGCGGTTGCAAATGTGTTGAACCGCCAGCGCGCACAGCGCGGTCTTTGGCGAGGGCTTCCAGACGGTTGCGTTGCCGGTGATCGCGGCCAAGAACGCATTCCACGACCATACGGCCACGGGAAAATTGAACGCTGAAATGACGCCGATCACCCCGAGCGGATGCCATTGCTCGTACATGCGATGCTGCGCCCGTTCCGAGTGCATGGTGGCGCCGTACAGCATGCGCGATTGTCCGACGGCAAAGTCGGCCATATCGATCATCTCTTGCACCTCGCCATCGCCCTCGGCCTTGATCTTGCCGTTTTCCAGCGACACCAAGCTGCCGAGTGCATCTTTGTGAACGCGCAGTTCCTCGCCGAGCAGCCGCACGGCTTCGCCGCGTTTTGGTGCGGGAACACTCCGCCAGGCGGCCGCCGCGGAGACGGCGGCGGCCATGACATGCTCGTAATCGGCTTCGATCGCGCCGCGAACTTGCGCCAGCCGTTTGCCATTCGCCGGATTGATCGAGTCGATCAACGGGCCTGAGCTCTGTGCGCTCCAGCCCTGGCTTCCGGACCATGCGCCGGCATTCAGGTCGCGAAGCCCCAGGGCCTCGAGGGGATTGCTGCTGTGCTTCATGATTAAATTCTCGATTTTCCGCCGGGCGGATCTAAAGGGGCCGCATTTTGACTTGGGATGGCCGGGAACGCTAGCATCCTTCGCATGTCGACAACTCCTGCCTTGACGAAGTGGCACCCGGCGAGCTGGCACAGCCGCCCAGCGACCCAGCAGCCAAAGTATGCAGATGCAGCGGCATTGGAACGTGCCGTGGCCTCCTTGAGCCGGCTGCCGCCGCTTGTGGTGTCGTGGGAGATCGAGGCGTTGAGTGCGAAGCTGGCGCGGGCGCAGCGCGGCGAACAGTTCCTGCTGCAGGGAGGCGATTGCGCGGAGAGTTTCGCCGACTGCGAATCGGACAACATCGCCAGGCGTCTCAAGATTCTGCTGCAAATGAGCTTGGTGCTGCTGCAGGGTCTGAAGAAGCCCATCATCCGCGTCGGTCGTTTCGCCGGCCAATACGCCAAGCCGCGCTCGGCGGATACCGAGACTCGGGATGGTGTGACGCTACCTTGCTATCGCGGCGATAACGTCAATCGTCCTGGATTTACAGCCCCGGAACGTCAACCGGATCCGGAACTACTGTTGCGCGGGTACGAGCGGGCTTCGCTCACGCTCAATTTTGTGCGTGCGCTGATCGATGGCGGATTTGCCGACCTGCATCATCCGGAATATTGGGATCTGGGATTTTTTCGCCATGCGCCGCTGCGCGAGGCGTATCAAAAGATCGTCGATTCGATCGCAGAGTCGATGGATTTCTTCGAGTCGATGAGCGGGCAGCGGGTGCACGCGGCGACTCGAATGGATTTCTACACCAGTCACGAGGGCCTGCATTTGCTCTCGGAGCAGGCGCAGACGCGCTACATAGAGCGTCAGAAGCGCTGGTACAATCTATCGACTCATATGCCTTGGATCGGCATGCGCACCGCCAACATCGATGGCGCGCACGTCGAGTACTTCCGTGGTATCGCCAATCCCATCGGGGTCAAAGTGGGCGCCGCGATGAGCGCGGAATGGCTGCAGGAGCTGATTCAGGTGCTGAATCCGCAAAACCAACCGGGTCGGCTCACTCTCATCCATCGATTCGGCATCAAGGACATTGAGAAGCGGTTGCCTGAGATGATCAGCGCCGTTCGCGCGACCGGCTCTTCTGTGCTGTGGGTCTGCGATCCCATGCATGGCAATACCGAGACCACCGCAGGGGGGATCAAGACGCGGCGCTTCGACAACATATTGGGTGAAGTCGAGGCGGCGTTTCGAATCCACGACGAAGAGGGTTCGATGCTCGGCGGCGTTCATATCGAACTCACCGGCGAGGATGTCACCGAATGCATCGGCGGCGCGCGCGGGCTGACAGAGTCCGACTTGGCGCGCGCCTACAAATCGCAGGTTGATCCGCGCCTCAACGCTGAACAGGCACTCGAACTCGCCATGCTGATTGCACGCCGAACGGGCGCTGGTTTTCGCTCCAGCAAAGCGGTGCGGCAGACGAGCTGAAACTGCGACAGCGACCATCCAGTTGGCCGCTGTCTAATCAGTACCCGTCAATATAATGCGGCTGAACCGGAGCAATGCGCCCCCTACATGCGGTATTCACAGGCCTTTTGATGTGCTCCTGCGTCACCACCAATGCTGGATATAAAACGCAGTTGGCACGCTGGGAGAAGCTGAGCACTCAGCCCGGTTTCGATGCCTACGTCACGGCCTTTATCAGCGTGCAAAACATCGAGCACGTGGACGTAAATTCTGGCTGCTATGCGCACGATGTTGGAACGACGGTTGATTTGTTGCTGGTGGTGGAATCCTCAGGTCGTATCGGCGCCGCCTACACCGACAATGAGTCGCGCAAGGCCAGGTGTTTCCGCAAGACCTACGTCGGCATCAAGATGCCGATACCGCCGTTCAGCCCATTTCCTGTACGCATCAAGGTGCGTTGACGCTTATTCGACTCGGCTGGTCTGGTACTGGGGCAAACCATCAGCGGGTTTGTCCCATGCCACCGCGTCTGACATCCACACATGATCCGCGGGCGGCGTTGCATCGGGAGGGTGCAGGCTGCCGATGGTCACGTCGATGGTCTCGGGCAATGCATCGTGCCGGTACGTCAGGGGCGTTCCACACGTCCCGCAAAATGTTCGAACCACTGATTTCGACGAGCGATATTCGGCCGGCGGGCCGGCGGTAAAGCGGAATTCGCTCATTTGAAAAGTGACCCAGCCCAACACGTGCGAACCGGATGCCCGCCGGCACGACGAGCAATGGCACAACGTGGGGTGGGTGGGATTGCCCGTGCTCTCGTACTTCACTGATCCGCATAGACAGCCGCCTGTCATCGACTTCATGATCGCACCCTCAAGTTCGTAGGTAACTCGCCCCATTGACGTCGATCACGCAGCCCGTCATGGCCGCGGGCGCGTCGAGCGCACAGTAGACTGTCGCCTGCGCCACCTCATCGGTGGTATTCACACGGCCGAGCGGGTGCTGCGAGAGAATGGCGGGACCATCGGGACCGGCTAGATGGCCGGCAGCCATCTCGGTTTCGACCCATCCCGGCGCGATGCAGTACACGTAGATGGCGCGGCCTGCCAGTGCTTTTGCGAGCGATTGCGACATCGCGTTGAGTCCGGCCTTGCTGGCGGCATAAGCCGGTGCGTCGGGTTCGCCGCGAAACGCACCGCGAGATGAGATATTGACGATACGACCGCGGCCGAAGACCTCATGACTGGGGTCGGATCGTGCTGCCATGAATTGTGCTGCGAGCAGCGCAAGATCCGCCGGTGCGACGAGATTCGTGAGGAGAGTGCGCTGCCAGGCAGACTGCCAAGCATCAAGGCCGACCTGCATCGGCGAATGATCGATGTACAGGCCGGCGTTGTTGATGAGCACATCGACGCCGCCGAATCGCTCTTCGACCTGCCGCCAGAGCTGAGCAGCCGCAGCAGGCGAGGTGAGATCGGCGGCAAAGAGCGCGTGTCCGGTGCCCGGCAGACGTTCGAGAGTCGCCTCCGCGGCCTGGCCGTTATTGCGGTAATGAAGCGCAACGCGCACGCCGCGTTGCGCGAGCTGCTGTGCAATGACGCTGCCGATGCCGCGCGATGCGCCGGTGACGAGAGCGACGAGATCGGATTTGGAGGTCTCCGACATCAAGCTTGCGCGGAACTCGCCCACGCCTGCAGTTCGCCGGAGGACAATTCGCCAATCGGTCTGTGCAACGCATGAGCAGCCTGTAAAACCAATCGCATCACGTCAGGGAACTCCGTAAGCATGCGCCGCACGCTGTGCAATTCCCGCTCTTCGGTAACGCGAATGCCGCCCCGCCTCTTCATGGCCGCTTCGAGAACAGCTTGGCGCTTCATTAAAGTCAGTGCTTTCTCGAGGGATTCCATTGCTACAGTCTCCTGCGCGCAGCGTACATCGATGCCGACCGATCATAGCCCGACCGTGACGGGCTGTTCTTTGTCATCATCTGCTCAAGGATATAGGCTGGAGCCCTAAAGTTCTTGACGAAATCAAGTGAATCTCTTGAATATGAACATCGGGACCCTAGTGCACAGAGCCGCTCCCCCAAACCAAGAAGGTTATGTTTTTACTGCGTCACGGCCAAAGCTACTTCAACCTGCATTTCAATGCGACTCGGCGGGATCCCGGCATCGAAGATCCGGAGTTGACGCCGCTGGGCGAGCAGCAGGCAATCGCTGCGGCGTCGCAGCTGGCGCGCGTTCCTCTGACGCGAATCATAGTCTCTCCTTACACGCGGGCGCTGCAGACGGCGGTGCCGATCCTCAAAGGCCGTCCGTTAGCCGCGGAGGTCATGCACGAAGTACGCGAGAGGGCGGTGTTTGTGTGCGATGTGGGGAGCACGCCTACGGTCCTGGCGCAGCGCTTCCCGCAGCACGAATTCGCACACTTGCCGGTCAAGTGGTGGTCTTCGAGCCGTGAGACGGAAGAACAGACCATTGCTCGGGCGGATGAGTTTCGAAAAGTCATGGCGGCCAGGGGTGATCACGCCATGACGCTGCTGGTGAGTCATTGGGCGTTCCTCCTTGCATTGACCGGAAGGTCGGTGGGAAATGGCGAGCTGATTGAGTACGACCCAGCTCATGAACCCAAACGCATCGATTGGGAATCGTAGGAACGTGGCCTAATCTTTATTTTTCAGCTTTCTCGTCAGCGACGCCGAAGGCCCGGAATAACGAAATCGAACATAGTAGATGCGCCGTCCGCTCCCGTGCTTCGCGGTTTTCATCAGGTCAATCAAGTTCTTAAATCCCGTCTCTCGGGCCAGCGAGTCCGACAGGTCATCCAAGGCAATCTCCCGAATCGATGTGACCTCAACCTGGCCCTCCTCGAGACGATACTTTCCACCCACTTTGACGCGAGGCGTTTGCCAGATGCGCACACTGGCGGTTACTTCACCGCTCTTGACGAGGGCGCGGAATTTCTTCGCGAAGAGCATGAGAACCGATGAATGGTCTTTGCTAGTTTTTTATTTCGCGCAACAGCGCATCGGAGTCCGGCGGCAAAGGAAAGGCGGTGCTCTCACCTTCCCACGCGATGGAAACAACCCACCAGCGGCTACCATCGTAAGCGAGCTGGAAGGTGTTGATTCCGCGCTGAAACGGCGTTTCGCCCGGCGCGTGGCGGCTTTCGTAAGGGCTGCTGACGGTGGCCATATGGGCGTAGCGCCAGATGGGACCGATCACGCCGCGTTCATAGAAGCCCGCTGATGCCACGGCTCTGCTCGACGCCACAATGTAATCCCCGACGCTGAAGGTACGGATTTTGATCGTCCCATCCTTGAGTATGCTCGCGACCGAGAAGATCGCCCCTGGAGCCATCAGGGAAATCAACCGGGGCCAGTCGCGTTCCGCGCCGGCCGCGCCTGAAATCACCGAGTAAACAGCTCGGATGAGGGCTTCCGGCGAGTCGACATCCGCAGCTTGAGCGGGAGGCGCCGCTGCGGGCGGTGCTTGCGGGGCCGGAACAGCGGGCGGAGCAGGAGCAGCGGGCGCAGCAGGAGTCTGCGCAAGTGCTGCTGCGGTTCCTGACAGCAGCAGGGTCATCGCCAAAGCAATTCGAGTGAACATTAGCCACCTCCATGGTAGGACTGCTGCTTGTCTTACAAGGAAACGCGATCCCGTCTGTCACATCAGGATGCGCCCATTGCCAGAATGGGCGTATCGATATTACTCAAGCTCGCACCGGTGCCGCATGTTGGAAAAACTTCCCGAGAGCCTGGGCGAAGCGCTGCACAGTCAGCGAGCCGGAATAGAACATACCGTATTTCATCGCCTTGCGAACGATGAGCCCCTGGCGATCATGAAAGTGTCCAGCTCGGCATTCGGCCCTGGGGAACGGATCCCCGTAAAATACACGGCCGACGGCGAGGGGCGGTCGCCGCCGCTCGAATGGCGCGGAACCCCGGAAACCGCCGCATGCGCAATCGTCATCGTTGAGGATGCAGATTCGCCCACGCCGCATCCATTGGTGCATGCCATCGTGGTCAATCTCGATGTACGCGAGAGTTCTCTCATCGAAGGCGCGCTGAATAGTCCGAGGCATGAGGGCATTGGGCTGCATACCGGCCGCAATTCCTATCTGTCGCAAGCTTGGCTTCCGCCGGATCCACCGCCGGGCCATGGCGTACATCGATATCTGTTCCAAGTATTCGCGCTGCGCAGCGGAGCGAGGTTTTCGGAAAGTCCGGGCCGGCAGGAGGTTTTTGACGCCATCGCGGAGCACGCGGTGGGCGCGGGATGCCTGCTGGGCACCTACGAACGGGCGGAGCGGGCGCGCGCGGCGCAATCGGAACTACCGGAACAGGAAGGCATGGGCGACCCCTCGGCGTTGGTGGTGCCGGTGTAGCCATGGTTTCTCGCGCGACCACGTTAACTGATTATTTATACAGGTTGCTGGCGGACTTCTTCAAGTATCTGATTCAAGTATCTGACCCGGATAGAAAATTCACCGCGGATTTTTGAATTATTGGCTTGAAAGGCACGCCGAAAAGCGGTTTGATAGCACGCTTGGGCTTTAAGGGATGGTTTTAAGCATGGCTACACAGGCTCGATCAATCGCTTCACTGACGATTTCCTTCGGACTCGTCGCAATACCGGTGAAGCTGTACTCGGCGACGGTATCTTCCGAGCGCATATCCTTCAATCTCCTGCGCCAAAAAGACGGATCCCGGGTCAAGCAGCAGTATGTCGCGGTCAACGACGGCACGCTGGTTGAGCGTTCGGAGATGGTGAAAGGCTACGAATTCGCGAAGGACCAGTACGTCATGTTCAGTCCCGAGGAGCTAAAGGCCCTCGAGGACACGACCACGCATGCGATCGACATCGGCCAATTCGTTCCCCTCGAATCTGTCGATCCGCTGTATTTCGATGGCACGTACTATCTCGCACCCGACAAGGGTGGAGCAAAGCCCTACACGCTTCTTGCGACCGCGCTGCGCAAGGCCCACCAGGCCGCGATCGGCCGCTGGATCTCGCGCGGCAAGGAACATATCATCGTCATCCGAGCACTGGGTGATGGCCTTGCCATGCATCAGCTACATTTCAAGGCCGAGGTCCGCGACTTGAAGGATCTCGGCATTGAACCGGCGACGGTATCCGAATCGGAATTGAAGCTTGCACAACAGCTCATCGATCACTTGGCCGCGAAGAAATTCGACCCCAACGAATACAGCGATGAGCACAAGGCGCGGGTAGAGGCGGCAATTCAGAAGAAAGTCGAGGGCAAGGAGATCTCGCTGGCCGAAGGACCGGTCACCTCAAAGGGCGGCAATGTCATAGACTTGATGGAGGCCCTACGGGCAAGCATCGATGCGCGAGGATCGAAAGCCAGAGAGCTCAAGGAGCGCAAAGCGCCAAAGCGCGCAGCAGCCGAAGGATCTTCGCGCAAATCCGCTCGACGATGAAATGCATGCTTATGATGCGAAGGATCTTAAACGGCTATTTGGCTTGCCGGCATCGGCAGTCCGCTCGCTGGCTCGCGCCGGTCACTTAACTCCGGTCCGGCGCTCCGGAAAATTGCACTACTCGTTTCAGGATCTTGTGGTGCTCCGCACGGCAAGTGCGCTGCGAGCGGCAAAGATTCCGGCGCAGCGCATCAATCGCACCCTGCAGACATTGCGCGCCACCATGCCCGGCGGCGCGACCTTGAACAAACTCTCTCTGATGGCGCTGGGAAACCAAATTGCCATTCGTGAAGGGAGGCTTTTGTGGGAATCGGACACCGGTCAGTATGTTCTGGCGCTCGACATCGAGGGTGAGCAAGGCGGCTTGCATGTGATCAGCCGGGAAAGCCCATCCACGGCGGCGGCCAGCTCGGCCGATGAGTACTACGCCAAGGCGTTTTCTCTCGAGGAGACTGACCCGTCCGGCGCCAGGGCGGCCTACGAAGCATGCCTCAAGACCGACTCTCATCACATGGAAGCGAGAATCAACCTAGGCCGCCTGTTGCATCTTGCGGGCAAATTCGACGAAGCTGAGCGCACCTATCGCGACGCCGACCGGGACGAGCCTTTGCTGATATTCAATCTTGCGGTGTTGCTCGAGGATCTGAATCGCGAACCTGACGCCATCGTTGCTTATCGCGAAGCATTGGCGCTCGATCCGCAGATGGCTGACGCGCATTTCAATCTGGCGCGGCTTTATGAGCGCGCAAAGGATCCCAAAGCATCGCTGCGACACCTTTTAGCGTACCGGCGCATGGTCGATCGCCAAGGCGCCTGAAGCGTGGCCAAACCTTCGCTCTCGGTCTATCGCGCGAAGCGCGACTTCGAGAAAACCGCCGAGCCTTCGGGACGCTCGCCCGTAGCGCCTTCCCAGCGACTGCGTTTCGTGGTGCAAAAACACGCGGCTCGCCGATTGCATTACGACCTTCGACTGGAATTGGACGGCGTCTTCAAGTCCTGGGCCGTGACCCGGGGTCCCTCGGCCGATCCAGCGGATAAGCGATTGGCAGTCGAGGTCGAAGATCATCCGCTGGACTACGGGGATTTCGAGGGGACAATTCCCCGGGGAGAATATGGCGGCGGAACGGTGCAATTGTGGGACCGCGGTTATTGGAGTCCGGAAGGCGGAAAATCGCCGGAGGAAGCACTCAAGAGCGGCGATCTCAAGTTCACGCTCGATGGCGAGCGGCTGCATGGCAGTTGGGTTCTGGTGCGCATGCGCGGCGATCGATATGGGGGCAAGAGAACGAATTGGCTGCTGATCAAACACGGCGATTCCAGCGCGACGCCGGGAGCAGGCGACGCCTTGCTCGAAGAAGAGCGGTCTGTCGCCTCCGGCCGCACGCTCAAGGAGATCGCGGACGGGATTGGCAAACGCCCTAAGCCCTTCATGTTGTCGTCCGCCCGTCCGGCCCGAGCCGACGCCGTATGGAGCCGCAACATCGCGGCAGGCGAAACGCCGCGCGCTTTGAGCACTCAATCGAAACCCACCGCTGCCAAGCGGGTGATGATCAAACAGATGCCGAGTTTCGTCGAACCGCAGCTTTGCAAGCTCGTCGAACGGCCGCCATTGGAATCTGGATGGGCGCACGAGGTGAAGCTGGATGGATACCGCGTCCAGCTGCGCGTGCAAAAACATCGGGCGGTCATTCGCACACGTACGGGGCTTGATTGGACCGATAAATTTGCTGCCGTTGCCAAGGATGCCAAGGTGCTGCCGGACTGCCTCATCGATGGGGAAGTCATTGCCCTCGATGAGCAGCGCCTGCCGAGCTTCGCCGCCCTGCAGGCCGCGCTCTCCGATGAAAAATCTGAAGATTTGGTGTTCTTCGCGTTCGATCTCTTGTTCGAAGGACGTGAAGATCTGCGTACGCTGCCGTTGAGTGATCGCAAGGATCGCTTGCAGAAACTGTTGAGTTCAGTGCGGGTCAGTGGCCGGCTGCACTACGTCTCGCATCTCACCTCTGACGCAAACGACGTATTTGCATCGGCCTGCAAGATGAATCTGGAGGGAATCGTATCGAAGAGACTCGACGCGGCGTATCGCTCGGGACGATCCGGAAGCTGGACCAAGGCAAAATGCCGGGCAGGACAGGAGATTGTGATAGGCGGTTGGACCTCGGAAGGCGGCGCGGTGCGATCCCTGCTGGCCGGAGTCCATCGCGGCGGTCGGTTGGTCTATGTGGGACGAGTCGGCACGGGATACAGCCAGAGCATCGCCAAGACCTTGTCGCCGCGGCTTGAAAAACTGACCCGAGATGCGAGCCCGTTCGGCGGCGATAACGCGCCGCGCAAGGAACCCAACGTGCGCTGGCTGGACCCCATGCTGGTGGCCGAAATCGAATTTGCGGGATGGACTGCGTCCGGAATGATCCGGCAGGCAGCATTCAAGGGATTGCGCGATGATAAGCCAGCGCGCGAGGTTGTGGCAGAGATGCCGATGCCCGCGCCAGCCACGGTTGAATCGAGGACGAAGCTTCAGGTGACATCAAAAACCCAGAAATCATCGGCGAAGAAATTATCAGCGAAGAAATCGGCGCCGAATAAATCGGCGGCGAAGATGCAGTCCGGTCCGGTACCCGCGGCGCCGCGGTCCGCCGAACCCGCCACCGTCATGGGAGTGACCATATCGAAACCCAATAAGGCATTGTGGCCCGATGCCGGAGATTCGATACCCGTGACCAAACTCGATCTTGCCGAGTACTTTGAGACCGTCGGGGAGTGGATGCTGCCTCACCTCGCCGGTCGTCCATGCTCATTGGTGCGAGTTCCGGACGGATTGGGAGGCGAGCAATTTTTTCAGCGTCACGCGATGGCTGGCAAGCCAGACTTCGTATCATCGGTTTCCGTGAAGGGCGATAAGGCGCCATACCTGCAAATCGATCGCATCGAGGCGCTGGCCTGGGTCGCGCAAGTGGGCGGTCTCGAGCTGCATCCCTGGAATTGCGCCCCCGGCGATCCGGAAGTCGCCGGCCGATTGGTGTTTGACCTGGATCCCGCACCGGATGTGAAATTCGACGCGGTCATCACGGGCGCGCTCGAGATCCGCGACCGCCTCCAAGCGGTGGGCCTGGAATCCTTTTGCAAGACGACCGGCGGCAAGGGTCTGCATGTCGTGACGCCGCTCATTGTCGGCAAGCAAGCGATTAAATGGCCGGTGGCCAAGAACTTTGCGCACATCATCTGCGCACAGATGGCGCAGGACAGCCCGGCCAAGTATCTCGATAACATGTCGAAGAATCAGCGGGTCGGCAAGATATTCCTTGACTACTTGCGCAACGACCGCACCGCCACGGCGGTTGCCGTGCTGTCCACCCGAGCTCGCGCAGGCGCGCCGGTGTCTATGCCGGTTCATTGGAAAGATGTTCGCGGGGGATTGGATCCGAAAAACTTCACGCTGAGAAGCTCGCCCGGCCTGCTCCGAAAGTCAAAGCCTTGGGAAGGGTACGCTAAAGCGGCACGATCACTGTCTGAGGCGATCCGCTTGGTTACCCAAGCCGGGAAACCTAGGACAAAGTCCGCGACCAAGCAATAATCGCGTCCGCCATTTCCGCCCTGACTTCATCGTCGGTACGACCGCTGCGCTTCAGCACGTGAAAGGAATGATCCGCGCCGTCAATCACTTTGAGCAAGGCCAGGGTTTGCAGCCCCTCGATGATTGGCCGCAAATGATCGAGTTCCGCCAAGGTGTCGCGCGTTCCCTGGAGAAACAACAGGGGAATCTTGATCTTCGACAAGTGAGCCGCGCGTTCAGCCGCCGGCTTGTTTGGTTGGTGCAGCGGAAAGCCGAGAAATACCAATCCGCGCACATGCTCGAGCGGCCGCAGCGCCTGAGCCTGGGAGGTCATCCTGCCGCCGAAGGATTTTCCCCCGGCGATGAGAGTCGCGTTTGGCATCAGGTCCCGCGCCATCGATGCCGCGGCGCGCACAGTGGCATGGCACAGCGGCGGCGCGTCGGGTCTTTTTTCGTGGCGTTCCATGTAAGGGAATTGATAGCGCAGAGTGGCGATCCCTCCCTGAGCGAGATCCGCGGCGATGCTTTGCATAAAGGGATGGCCCATTCCGGCCCCGGCGCCATGCGCAAGCAGCATGCACACACCGGATTCAGGCGGTTGTTCGAAAAGTCCCGATACTTGAATGGTGCCGTTGACGGCGAGAGTCACGCGCGTCGGCGCGGCGGGGGCAATCACCGCAGATCTTTCCCGGGCTGGACGGCCTCACCGCTTCGCGGGCCTCGAGCAATTCGCCGCTGCGCCAAGCTCATGTACACCGGTATCAGCAATTCCAATGCCGTCATCGCCCGGAAAAACTCATTGGGCGGCCCAACGGCCGCAAACGATATCAGCCGCGCCACGCCTCCCACGAAAAACGTGGCGGATAGAAAATGCACATAGCGGCTTTTCTTCTCGACATCTTGTATGCACCAGAGCAGTGCTGCCCCATAGGCCGCTAACAGCACGGCATAAAATCGATCCTCGCTGTCCATGGTTGCATTCACCGGAACCGATCCCGGTATCGATGAGGGTCCGAGCACAATGTGCAGGGCCGCGATAATGATGGCAATCACGCCGAACAGCCCCAGAAACCACTGCAGCGCTTTTTTCATGAGACGGCTCCTACTCGCTGCCGCGTATTACGGATTCGCGAAAAAGGAGCGCACCGCCGTGAAGCAGAATGGCGCCACCAGGGTGGCATGATAGGCCGCGGCGACCGCAAGCGCGCCGCCATCAGTGGCGCCCTGGGCGACGGCGTCGGCTGCAACCAGTGCCTTGGCCACCTCGAACCCGGTCTTCAAGCTGGCGTAAGGGTCATTGACGGTGGCTGCCGATTCGAGATCGAGCACGGTAATCGGCTCTGATGCAGGTGCGTGTGATGCCCAATACTTCTGCATGAGCTGAGTGTTGAGCCAGAAAACGATGGGATCTTCATCCCCGGCGCAGAGCATGACCGGAACGGCGGGAACCCAGTTGCGCAAATCGTTCAGCTGCAACGCTTGACGCCACGGCAGCCCAGGAGTTGCGGCGGCCACTCCCGTGGTAACCGTCGGGAAGCCGCCATCCGGGTTCGCCTCGGCGTCTTGCAGATAACTCAAGCGGTAACTGTTTTGCAGCAAGTTGCCAGCGCCAAAGCCGAGCGCGAACACCGCCGCCAAATCCGCAGGCGTCTGCGGCGGGGTGATGTCGGCGAATGAAGGAGCAGGCGGCGTCAAACTAAACAAGGCGTATTCCGGCAAACTCCCCTGCGCATAAAGCTGACTTCGCGGCGTGGCCGTCGGCAGCAAGCTGTCGATGCCCGATGCGTATTGGGCCTCAAAAACCTCTTCGTCGCTGGAGTAGATGTCACTGTACGAATGCTGATACGCGGTGAGCAGAAATACAGAGGATATGGTTGCATCGCCATTGACCTCGCCGTAAAACACCGCATCGACGAACGCCGCCAGGGCATAGGGGCCTGACATCGGGGCGGATGCGGTGACGCTCATACCGGCCGCTTGCATGGCGCGGTGGGTGGCCATGGCCACGAAGCCACCTTGCGAGTAACCCGTGATGAATAACTGTCCGTTGTCCTTGGTCAAGGTCGCCGAGGCCAGCGGCAGGGCGGTGCGTGCTGCCGTCAGCGCATCGATCATGTCTTTGGATTGCTGGTCCGCGATCAAGTAAGGATGGTAAGGCAGCGTCGAAGTATCGTAGCCCGCGTAATTGGGGGCGACCACGATATAGCCCTGGGATGCATAGAAGGCTGCCAAGAACAACGTCTCCGCATTGGTCAGGTCCGTCATATTGAACGCGCGATCCGTCGTCGTGCCGTGCGCGTATAGAAGGATGGGGCGAGCACCGGTGCAGTTCGCCCCAAACCCACTCGGCACCATCAGCGCGGCGGATGCCGTGGTGGGCTCATTTGCACCCCCGACCGTCTCGTATTCGATGTGATACATGAGGATGTCGCACACGGGCGAGCCGCTCAGCGACAACAGGGGAAGATTGGCGGCGAGATTCAGTTCGAGCAGCAGGCTGGACGCTGTGAGCGTGGACAACAGATCCGGCGGAGTCTGAAGCAAGGTTCCTCGGGCCGGCGCTGCCGGCGCGCCCGAATTCGACGCTCCGCTGCCTCCGCTGCCGGCGCCGCCGCAGGCGCTGAGCAGAAAGACCGCGAAAAGAATCGGAGACCAGCGTCGATTGACGCGCATGGTGCGTCCCCAGAAAGGGTGGAGGCCGATCTTATCCCTTCCCGGGGCATGGGTCTGTCAGACCGCGGCTTACACCGGATCGGGCTTAATTCGAGAAATCTATCGCGGTATCTCGACAATTCCGCCGATACAGTGTGCCAATGCGCCCGCTGATCGCTCTTCTCGTGACGTCCCTCTCGATGGCTCTGGCGTGCCCCTCGTGCTGGTGTGCTGACTTTGGTCCCGTCTCGATTTCCATACCGGAAGGCTTTGATGGTCCATTGGGCGGAAAAAAGGACGGCGCTGCGACGGCCGCTTGGGTCAAACACCATCCCGACTCCGATGGTGGCACCCTGCTTCAAGTAACGACGTACGACGAGGGAGCGGCCCTGAAGGGGATTACGTCCGGGCAAAGAGCGGAAGGCGCAAAGAAGTATCTGGCGGATTTTATCGGCGCTGTGGCCCGCCGGCGCGATAATTTCAAGCTCGGGGCGATCGAATCACAGTCGCTCGGTGGAATGCCGGGTGCGCGAGTGCAATGGACCGGCACAATCGGGTCCGTATCGAGTATCGGTGTGATGTACTGCGTGCTGGTTGACACGACCGTCGTCAGCTTTCATACCCAAGATACGGGGGATGAAGTGACCGCCGCCATGAAAAGCGCGATGGCAGCAATCGAGAGCGCCCGAATCCTCGCTGCGTCGGCACACTAGAAACGCGTTCTGGCATCGTTCACCAGAGAGTGACGCGCTTGTCCGGCGCAAGATACATCTTGTCGCCTTCCTTAATGCCGAATGCATCGTAGAATGGCGACTGATTTTTCTCCGGCACGGTGCCGCGGATCGACATCGGCGAGTGCGGATCGGTCTTGATGCGAATAACGAGTTCGTTGGTACGCGTCTTGCCGCGCCACACCTGCGCCCAGCCGGCGAAGAAGCGCTGATCGCCCGTCAGTCCGTCAATGGTCGGCGATTCTTTGCCGCCCAAGGAGAGCCTATAGGCCTTGTAAGCGATCGCGATGCCGGAGTTATCGGCAATATTCTCACCCAATGTGAGTTCACCGTTGATGCGATAGCCGGGCACCGGTTCATACGCCGCATACTGTTCCACGAGGGCATGCGTTTTTGCCTTGAACTTATCGAGGTCGGCCTGGGTGAACCAGCCTGGAGCGCTTAGCAGGTTGCCATCGCCATCGTACTGGCTGCCCTGATCGTCGAAGCCGTGGCTGATCTCATGGCCGATGACGGCGCCGATGCCGCCATAGTTCGCCGCATCCTCCGCGTTGGCGTTGAAGAAAGGTGGCTGCAAAATCGCCGCAGGGAACACGATCTCATTCATCTCCGGGTTGTAGTAGGCATCGACCGTCTGCGGCGTCATGCCCCACTCGGTACGGTCGATTGCCTGCCCGAGTTTGTTGAGATTGCGGTTGTACTCGAAAACTTGCGCACGAATCACATTGCCGAGCAAATCTCCCTTGACGATCTTGAGCGCACTGTAATCGCGCCACTTGGATGGATAGCCGATTTTGGTGGTGAATTTCGCGAGCTTCGCCTGAGCCTTCAGTTTGGTTTCCGGGCTCATCCAGTCGAGGGTGTCGATGTCGGCCTTGTATGCCGCCAGAAGATTCTGAACCAGACGCTCCATCCGCTCTTTGGACTCGGGTGGAAAGAATTTGGCCACGTAAATCTTACCCAAACTCTCACCCACGGAGTTTTCGACCAGAGCGATGCCGCGCTTCCAGCGGGGGGTGTTTTGCGGAATGTCGCGCAGCTGGGTGCCGTAAAAACTAAAATGCTCGTCAAGCAAGCTCTTGGACAAATACGGCGCGAAGTCATCCAATAGTCGCCACCGAAAATACAGCTTCCACTCCGAAAGCGGCGTCTTCTGCAGCAACCGGTTGAATGCGGTGATATAGCTCGGCTGGCTGACTACTACATAGTCGGTTTTGCCCTGCACGCCGGAACCAATGAGATAGGCCTTCCAGTCATAGCCCGGCGCGAGCGCTGCGAGTTTGGAAAGCATGACTTTGTTGTAAGTCTTGACAGGATCGCGGTTCTCGACCTTGGTCCATTGCACCTTGGCCAGTTCGGTCTCCAGCTCGAGGATGTCCCGAGCATCCTTCGCCGCGTTCCTGTCGTCGGCCAAGGACAGCATTTTTTCGACAAATTCACCGTACTGCTTGCGAGCCTGCTCCATTTTCTCATCGTGAAGCAGATAGTAGTCGCGGTCGGGCATACCCAACCCGTCCTGGCCAATATCGAATACGTACTTGGTGGAGTCTTTCGCGTCTTGATGAACACCTGGCGTGTAGGGAGCTGTCACGCCGATCTGATTGAAATGAGCAATCAATCCGGCAAGCTCCTTCTTATCCTTGAGCGCATCGACATTGGCGAGTTCAGCCTTCAAGGGGATAAGACCCAGACCTTCACGTGCCTGCTCATCCATGAAGCTGGCATACAGATCCGCGATGCGTTGTTGATCCGCATCTCTCGCGGCGTCCGACTGCTGTAACCCTTCGACGATGCTCCGCAATTGCGCCTCGGAGTCGTCCACCAGTTTGTCGAACGACCCGTAGCGGGCCTTGTCCGGTGGAATCTCAGTGGTCGCGAGCCACTTGCCGTTGATGTGCTTGTAAAAATCGTCCTGCGGACGAACGCTGTCATCGATGTATTGGACGTCGATTCCAGACACGAGTGTGGGGGCGGCCGGTGCGGGGGTCTCCGGAGCCTTGCCGCAGCCAGCCACCAAAACGGCGCAGCCCACGCCGGCGAGTACCTTGTTCACTTTAATCCTCTGGTTTCTTGAATCACCGCGTGAACAGACCGCTGATCGATCACAAAGTTGGCGGCGGGGATGAAAAAAATGCCTATTTGGCCATGGCGCGCGGATTGGCAACCGCGGCGTAGATGCCGAGCCCGATGAATGTCGCAGCGGATAGGTATTGGCCGTAGGCACGCCAGTGGGACTGTTTGCGCAGCGTCGACGCCAAGGCGGAAGCAGTCAAGACATAGAGCGAATCCGTGCATAGCGCCACCGCGACGAATATGCCGCCCAAAGCCAAACTCTGCTGCAGCACGGCGCTGTCGGAGCGAATAAATTGGGGCAGCAAAGCCGCGAAAAACAGCGCCGTTTTCGGATTAAGCAAGGCGACGAAGAAGCCATCTCGAAAAAGCCGGAACGCTGAGGCTTGTCTCGGCGCCGGGTCGGCTTCCGGGGTTCGTGAACCGCGCAGTGCCTTGATGCCGAGAAGATCAAATAAGCTGCGCCAGCGATTTTGACCGCGAAAAATGCGGCTGAGGAGGCGGCCAAGATGGCGGCCAAGCCGACCGAGGCTGTCGCGGCATTTCCGAAATTTCCCAATGCGATTCCGCCCACAGAAGCCAGGCCGGCCGATCTGCCCTGACCCAAGGTTTGGGTGACGATATAGATCACGGCGGGGCCCGGAATGATCGCCAGTATCAGGCTTGCGATCAGAAAAGCCGTCAATTCGGATGTCATGTTACCTCTGAGATACTGCTTATAAAACATTGAATATAAACATATATCGCGAACCTAGACCTCGAATAGCTGCCGCTCGATGTCGCGAAAGGATTTGAATTCCAGCGCATTTCCGGACGGATCGAAGAAGAACATCGTGGCTTGTTCGCCCGGTTGACCCTTGAATCGAATATGAGGTTTGACTACGAACTCGACCTGTTCGCGGGTTAGCTTCTCCGCAAGCTCGTTCCAAGCATCGAAGTTGAGCACCACGCCGAAGTGCGGCACCGGCACACTATCGCCGTCCACTGGATTGTAGTGCGACGCCACCTTTCCGGCTCGGCCCAGCAAAGGGTTCAGATGACAAACAAATTGATGGCCGAAAAGATTGAAGTCGACCCAACTTGGAGCGCTTCGGCCCTCGACGCACCCTAGAGTGTCCCGATAAAACTTGCGCGACTCCGCGATGTCGCGAACTTGGACCGCGACATGGAACGGGGTCAGCTCTGAATTCATTGGCCCAGCATGCCGATGGCGGCAGTAGCAATCAAGAGGCGTGACGGAGCAGTACAGCGCTCAGGTATCGCCAAGGCTTGACCGCGTTGCGCAGTCCGCCGTCGCGGATGACGTTGGCGTGCGGATGACGTTGGCGAGCAATTTGCGTGGCCTCTTCTTATTGCCTTCCATGAGACATGGCACAAGCAGTATACGCTGCGACGGCGGTGGCATTCATTGAGCGCGGCAGCGCGTACGCGTAGAATTCCCTCATGTGCTATTCCGCGCAGGTGGTCCAAGTTGCTCGCAAACTGCACCGTCAGTTGGGGATTCGGCTCGACTACGCGGAAGCGGAGAGGCTCTTCTTTCGCCGGCTGGACGATTCGGGATTGGTGATCTCCCGCGGTTTTGAAGCGAACTTCGACGATCCGAGCAATGATCAGGAACGGCGCATCAAGGCCGCCATCGATGAGCATCGATCCAGAGCGGCCGCGAGGTGCGAACAGGATCGATTCTCCCAAAAAACTCGTCTGGCGACCGCAGAGCGCTCCCTGAAGGAGAAGGATACCAAAAAGGCGCGCGAGGAGATTCGGATTGCCAACAATAAGATCGCTGCGATGACTTTGAAATTGAGCGACTTGCGTCGCGCTGAAGTGAAGCCTGACGACAATCGAATATTTCCGATGGTCTACGCCGGAGTCATCATTCGGCAAGGTGGTCAGAATCTGTTGACGCCGATGCGCTATTACTGCCGCCCTGCCGGCAAGCCGGCGTTCTATGACAAGAAGTTTCCCGGCCTGTATAACGCGCGGCGCGACAATCTGGAGAAATTCTGGTCCGAGCAATTCGGTCATCATCACGCCATCATGGTAGTCGAGAGCTTTTTCGAAAATGTTCGCCAACAGCAGAGTAACGTCGTCCTGCAGTTCACGCCGCGGCCTCCTCAGGCAATGTTCATCGCCTGCCTATGGTCTGCCTGGACCGATCCGACGGAACCTGACCTGCGCGGCTTTGCGGCCATTACCGACGAACCTCCACCCGAGGTCGCAGCAGCAGGACATGACCGTTGCATCATCAACCTTCGTCCCGAGCACATCGAAGCTTGGTTGGCGCCCGAAAGCCGCACGCCCAAGGAACTTCAAGCGATTCTCTCTGATAGAGCCGTCAGTGTTTTTCAGCATGAAGCGCTGGCGGCCTGATTGTCAGCGCGTCGTCTCGCGGCACAGTGAATGAGGTTTGAGGGCAAGACGGTCCTTGTCACGGGCGCTAGTCGCGGGATTGGGCGTGGAATCGCCGACGCCTTTGCGCGGGCAGGTGCGAGGCTGGTGCTGGTCGCGGATGATCCCGAGGTGCTCAGGGCAGCCGAGGACTTTGGAGCGGCGGGTTTTGTACTCGACATCAGCGACGACTCGGCGGTGGCATCAGCACTGAACGACGTATTGCACATTGACGTGCTGATCAATAACGCGGGTTTGGAGCGGCTCACTCCGCTCGACGACCCCACTGCGGCGGCCGCTGAGCTGTTCAGCCGGATTGTCGCCGTCAACGTTACGGGGACTTATTTGGTTACCCGCGCCGCGCTGCCGAAAATGTCCGCTGGCGGCCGCATCATCAATACCAGTTCGATTTGGGGTAGAACTGGGGAACCGCTGTTCGGTGCCTACGTAGCCTCCAAGCATGCCATCATCGGGCTCACCAAGAGTTGGGCGAAAGAACTTGGGCCGCGCGGAATCACTGTGAACGCCGTGGCGCCGGGCTGGGTCAAGACCGAAGCGTCGCTGCGTTCTCTTGCGCAGATGGCGGCCCGCCTTGAAGTCTCCGAGGAACGGTTGATGCAAGGGATTCTCGCCGCGCAAGCCCTGCCGGGCCTGATGGAACCCAAGGATGTCGTCGGCGCGTACCTGTTTCTCGCTTCCGAATACGCCGCCAACATCACCGGCCAAACTCTCGGTGCGGATCGCGGAGAAGTCCCGTGGTGAAACAATGAAACGATCTCGTGGCGTTCAGCTGGTCTTGTTGGGGTCCGCCGTGGGGCTGTACGGGTGCGATGGCATGACTCAGCCCCTGCAGCAGCAAAGATATACCTCTCTCGATCAGTGCCGCCACGATTGGGGCGATCCGGCCGACTGTACGCCCACTGCTTCGAGTGCGGGCGGCGTGGGATACTTCTATTACGGGCCGCGTTATTATTGGGACTTCAATTCCGGCCGCCCGATTGCCGTCGCGCCGGATGGCACCACGCGAAGTATCGTCGGTTCTCACATCACCAGCGAAGGATCCTCGGTCGGGGGAGTTACAGAACACGCAGGCTCCTTTGCTCGCGGGGGCTTTGGCTCCTCGGCGCACGGGTTCGGCGGGGGCTAGGCATGCAGCGGCAAATCATCGCGCCGCGTGCAGATCTTGCGCAGAAGCTCGAAGCGCAGGGGCTCTCCTTTCATTCGCGCGACAGCTATTGGAAGGAAGACGTTTGCTACCGGTTCGATCTAAGGCAGATCGAAATTGTCGAGGCGGCGACCAATGCGCTGCACGAAATGTGCGTGGCCGCCTTGCATGCGGCGATTGACCAGCAGCGGTTGAACGAACTGCAAATCCCGTCTCAGTTTTGGGACTCAATAGCGGCGTCCGCGAAGCGTAACGATTTCTCATTGTACGGGCGTTTCGATTTGTCGTATGACGGCAAGAACCCGCCGAAAATGCTCGAATATAATGCGGACACGCCCACCTCGCTGCTCGAATCGGCGGTGTGCCAATGGTTTTGGATGAGGGATAAATTCCCGGCTGCCGACCAATTTAATTCAATTCATGAACGGCTGGTCGATCGGTGGCGGCAGCTTCCCGGAGTCGGACAGATTCATTTCGCCAGTTTGAGTGGCAATGAGGAAGACTGGGCATGCGTGGCCTATCTGCTCGACACCGCGACGCAAGCCGGCCGCGCCGCAAAGCACTTGGCTATGGAGGAGGTCGGCTGGGATCCGGCTCGCAATTCATACGTCGATATGCAAGGGGAGCCGATCGAGCATCTATTCAAACTGTATCCCTGGGAGTGGCTGATGCGGGAAGAGTTTGGCGCACACCTAGGTTCAAGCCGCACTCAGTTCATCGAGCCGATATGGAAGGCTGCGCTGTCTTGCAAGGGGCTGCTGCCGATTCTTTGGGAGCTTTTCTCCAACCACCCGAATTTATTGCCGGCCTATTTTGAGGAGGGGCGCTTGAAATCGTACGTCAAGAAGCCGCTGTACTCGCGCGAGGGCGCCAACATTGAATTGTATTCAAACCAGCAGTGCCTGGAAAAAGCGCAGGGCCCGTACGGCGAGCAGGGGTACATTTATCAGGGATTGCAAGTGCTGCCGTGCTTTGACGGCCGCTATCCGGTGATCGGGTCCTGGGTGATCGATGGGCAAAGCGCGGGTCTGTGCATACGCGAGGATTCTTGCGCGATCACTTCGAACAGCAGCAATTTTGTTCCTCACTATTTCGTCAACTAAGGATTGCCATGATCCACGCAGTAGGTGCCTTTGTCGAATACCTGGGTACATCCATCGTGCTGCTGATGGTGTTTGTCTATATTTATGCCCGCGCGACCCCTTACAAGGAGTTCGCGCTCATCGCACACGACAATATCGCCGTCGCGGTTACTTTTGCGGGTGCGGTTTTGGGTTTTACCATTCCTATGTTGGCCGCAATTTTATTACACACGTTCGCTCGTTGAAATGATCGTCTGGGCGGCGATTACCTGTCTCGTCCAGCTCGGAATTCTCGTCGCGCTGCGAAGCCAGGCGAAACGAATCGAGGAAGGTCACGTGTCGTCTGCCATCATGGTGGCCACGTTGTCGGTCGCGATTGGTCTACTGAATGCAGTCAGCATCAGCACATAGGATGGAAGTCGATGCCCGGCGCCTCACCCGTTGATGAGGGCTTCTTTGCGCAAATCCATGGCGTGGAACAGTGGATTACTATCCGCGGACGCAGCCTCGAGAATCCGATCATGATGATCGTGCCCGGGCCGGGCGCGGGTATTTGCCGCATGGCGCCTTTCTTCGCTCCCTGGGAACGCGACTTTACGATCGTGCAGTGGGATCAACCGGGCGCCGGTGCAACGCATGCCAACCCAGGATCGGCGTCGCGAATTGGGCTGTCATACGATCGCTTGGTCACCGATGCGATTGCGGTTGTTGAGCTAGTTTGCAACAAACTGGGGGTGTCGAAGTTGGTTCTCCTTGGATTTTCCGCAGGTACCATCCTCGGTTTGAAGCTCATCAAGCGCCGCCCGGATTTGATCTCAGCCTACGTGGGTACCGGGCAGGTGGTGAATTGGGCTCGTCAGGACGCTGTGAGCTACCGCTTGATACTCGAGCAGGCGAGGGCGGCCAATGATCGCGCCGCGGTCGCCGAATTGGAAACATTAGGGCCGCCGCCCTACCGCAACACCGCCATGGACGCGGTCAAGTCCAAGTACGCGGGATCGCTCACCATGGCGGAGCAGCTGGCGCTCGCCTCGGTGGACCCCGGCGTCTTCGCGGCCATGAAGTCGGCGCCGCGGCATGCTCGCTATGTTCCCAAAGATGTCGAGCTGGAGGATATCGCGACGGTTGCGCTGGTCACCTACGATCTGCTGCGCGATGAGATTGTCGCATTCGATGCGCGGCAACTAGGATTCGAGTTCTCCTGCGCGATGTTCTTTCTGCAGGGCGACCTAGATTTGTTTACCGCGACCGCCGAGGTCGAGGAATATGCGCACGAGATCACCGCGTGGCATAAGGAATTCATTCTGGTGAAGGGAGGCGGCCACAGCTGCCATCTCATGCGGGACAGTTTTCTTGCGCTCCTGAACGAGCACGTGCGGCCAATCCTGAGCGGTATCTAGCCGTAACTTTCCGCGCGGCGCGCGAGTGCAGCATCGACTTGTCCGTACTTTGCAAACAGTGCTGCACGCCTCTTCGGGTCAATGTTGACCTTATTCAAATCACCGCCGCAGCATTCGAGCAGCTTGGCGTCCATCACCTTGAACCACGCTTTCGGGAACATCGCCAAGCCGAAACAGCCGGGATAGCCGCTGGGCAGCCGCGGCAGGTCGGCATAATCGCGAAGCGCCTGGTAGGGGCGCAGAGAGTTGGCATGATGATCCGAGTGCCGCTGCAAGTGAAACGTGATCAGGTTGGAAAAAATATGATTGGTATTCCATGAGTGTCTCGGCGCCGGGGCTTCGTAGCGGCCGTTCGACAGCTTCTGGCGGAGCAACCCGTAATGCTCAACGTAGTTGGCCTGGGTGAGACCGTACCACGCGTACAAATGATGGATGATGAGAAAGGGCGCGACTCGCCAGCCGAACGCTGCTATCAATGCAGCGGCGATGGCCGCGGTTAAGCACCACGAGGTCAAAATCTCATTACGCGGCGACCACCAGTGAAGGCCCCTTGCCGCCAGACGCTTGCGTTCCAAACGCCAGCTGCGGCTGAGAGCGCCAGGAATCTCTCGCAACACGAAGCGATAGACGCTTTCCCCCATGCGCGAGCTTGCGCTGTCCTCAGGAGTGGCCACCTGCTCGTGGTGCCCGCGGTTGTGCTCCACGCTGAAGTGGCCGTAGCCGATCAGCGCCAGCGCCACTTGCGCCGCCACCCGGTCGGCGGTGCTGCGCTTGTGGCCAAGCTCGTGCCCTAAAAAAATAGCATCCGCACTGGTGATGCCCGCGGAGAGCGCCAAGCCGATATACGCCCACCAGGGAATTGCTCGAGTACCGGCCAGCCATGCCATTGCGAAGAAACTCAGATACAGCAGGAAGGTGTCGACATAGAGCAACGCGCGGTAGTACACATCCTTTGCCATGAGCGGCACGACGGCGTCAGGTGGATTGTGAGAATCCTCACCGAACACTCCGTCGAGGATGGGAACAAAAACAAACGCGTAGATCAGCGGCAGGAATAGCACCCAGGATTGCCCGCCGGTCGCTACATAGGCATAGACCATTCCCAGCCCGAGGAACGGACTTATGAAGGCGGCCAGCCACGCGTAACGCTTGCGGTCCCTATAACGGACCGTCAGACCATTTCCAATTTGCGCTACGAATTCCATAACTGTTATAAATCAATAGCTTGTGAATTAAAAGGCATCTAAGTTGTAACAATCGGGCGCGCGCCCTTGGGCGCGAGCATTGTCTGCAATTTCTTCGATGGCGTCACCGCCGAGCGCTTCGCCTTCAGGATCTTGAAAGCATCACCCGCGGCCTCCAGCGCAGCCTCGATGTCCGCATCGGTCATCGCGGCGCTCAGGAACATATTGTGCCAGGGATGAACATAAATACCGCGCTTCAACATCTCACTGCACCAGAAAAAGCCTAGCCGAAGATCAGGGTCCTCGTCGAATAGGAACAGCGGCATTTGGGCGGGGCCGGTCTGACGGAAGCCAAATCCATGGGCCAGTGCGCGCTCAGTGAGTCCATCGCGCAGCTTTACTCCCAGGCGCTCGATTCGCTCGAGGTAGTCGGTCTCGGCAACCAGGCTTAAGGTCGCAAGCGCTGCGGCCATGGGCGAACCGGCATACCAGAACGAACCGGTGACGAAGATCGATGCCGCGGCATCGCGGACCTTTTCCGATCCCAGCAAAGCTGAAATGGGATGTCCGTTGGCGATGCACTTGCCCCAGCTCGATAGATCAGGCTCAACCCCGACGAGCGACCAGGAACAGTCGCGCGCCATGCGCAGACCGGCGCGCACATCATCGACCACCAACAGAGCATCTCGCTCGTTGCACAATTCGCGCGCCCGCCGCGCATACGCAGGATCGGGCAAGGTCTGATCGACAAAGGCATCGTGTTTGAATGGGGAAGCGAATATGGCCGCAAGATCGCTGCCGGCACGAGCCACGGCCGCTTCCAGGCTCTCGAGGTCGTTATAAGTGCAAAAAAGCTGGTTGGCGCGGTCTTCGGCAGTGGTGCCGGTAGTGCGCGGCGTGCACCATGGTGCCGCGCCATGATATGCACCTTTGGCCAGGACGACCGTTTTTCGGCGCGTGTATGCTCGAGCGGTCACCAGAGCCATGGTTGTCGCGTCAGTTCCGTTCTTGCAGAACATGGCCCATTGCGCGTGGTTGATCATGGCGGTAAAGCGCTCGGCCAAAGTGACCATCAACTCCGTGGGTCCGGTGAGCGGGTCCCCGCGGCGCATCTGCTCGATGGCCGCCGCGTCTATGGATTCATGGGCATAGCCGAAAAGCTGGGGGCCATAGGCGCACATGAGGTCCAGGTATCGGGCGCCGTTTACATCCCATAAATAGGCAGCTTCTCCACGCGAAAAGAACTGCGGGTAATCATCAGGAAGGGCCGCTGTCGACTGATGGCCATACATGCCTCCTGGGATCACAGCCTCCGCCCGCAGGCGCAATTCCTGATCTTGACTCATCGATGCTGCCATTGCTCACCCCGTCATGCGGTAACTCGAACATGATAATGGAGCTGGGTCAGAATCTGGCATCATTGATGCGGTGAACACAAATCTTTCCCCCGGTGCCTGGATTGGACCGCGCCCTACCGCCATTCAGATCACCGCCGTTGTGTTCGTCGGCACGATTGGCATTTTGATTCCAGGAGTACAGCCTATAGTGCTGGCGGCGCTTCTGTCAGCGCAGCACATCACCTTGTCGCAGTTGGGCCACGCCGCTTCCGTCGAACTTCTGAGCATGGGCGCTGCCGCGGCCTTGGCCGCCGCTCTTTTGCCCCCGCGGCGGCTGCGGGCGATTTGCATCGCCGCGAGCTTGGTTCTCGCGCTCGGAAATTATGTCACCCCGCGAGCGTTCGGCGAAACCGTGAGCGTCGTTCGCGGGATTACGGGAGCCGCAGGCGGTCTGCTGATCTGGATTACGGCATGCATGATCGCACGCTCGGCTGCGCCGGATCGATGGGCGGGCATTTACCTGACGGTGCAAACCCTCGCACAGTTCATCTTTGCCGCCATCATGACAGCCTGCTTCAAGCCCAGCCAAGCCGTGCAGGGCGACTTTGGCCTGCTCGGCATCGCCGGACTCGCATGCATCCTTGTCGCGTTTGCGCTGCCGGTTGCCTTTCAAGCTCTCCCCACCGGCGACGGCGAGGCTGTCGGCATTTTCGTGATGCCCCCCGCGCGCGGATTGGCGGCGCTTGCATCCACTTTTCTGCTGCTGATGTTCATCGTCGGTATCTGGGTGTACTACGACCCGATCGCCCACCAGGCCGGCCTGTCGACCCATATTTCAGATACCGCGGTCTACGTGTCGCTGGCGTTTCAGGTGCTGGGCGGAACTGCAGCCACCCTCCTGGCCGGGCGTTTGCGATGGTTCCCGGTCTTCGTCGTCTGTGCGGCAATTGATTTTGCCATGGTGGCGCTGCTCGGCACGCATCTCACTGCCGCCTTATTCCTCATCGATGCGGCGGTCTTTGGATTTATCTGGCTGTTCATCCTGCCGTTTCTCGTGCCCATGATCATCGAGGCCGATCCCTCGAGGCGTTCGGCGGTATTGACCAGCGGTGTGTCGTTGCTCGGCGCAAGCGTCGGCCCAACCCTGGTGGGTCTGATCATCAGTCCCGACGACACCCAGGCCGCATTGTGGTTCGGCGCCGCCTGCCTTTTGTTGAGTCTGGCGATTGCCGCCGTATTGCGATTCACAAGACTCACAGTGCGCTGACAAGATTCCAAAGGCGCAGCCTATGGCGCTGATAGACAGCGCCAATTTGACTTAGCGAGCGTTGCGGGTCTAACGTCGTGTGGCTAAGGTAACGGAAGGAGCGAGCTGTGAACTTAAAAGGTAGTAAGACAGAAAAGAATTTGAAGGACGCGTTTGCCGGCGAATCGCAGGCGAATCGCCGCTATTTGTATTTCGCCGCAAAGGCGGATGTCGAAGGGTTCAATGATGTCTCGGCTGTGTTCCGTTCCACTGCCGAGGGCGAAACCGGCCATGCCCATGGTCATTTGGAGTACTTGGAAGCGGTAGGGGATCCGGCCACCGGCTTGCCGATCGGCGCGACGTCGCTGAATCTCAAGGCGGCTATTGCGGGCGAGACCCACGAATACACGGATATGTATCCAGGCATGGCGAAAAGCGCCAGAGATGAAGGCTTCGGCGAGATTGCCGACTGGTTCGAGACGCTGGCGAAGGCGGAGCGGTCGCACGCCAATCGCTTTCAAAAGGCGTTGGATAACCTTTAAGCCGGTGATCGCCGCATAAATCGAGCGAAACTCGGCGGGCTCTGTGAGCGGAGCCCGCTGTCGTTTGTATTGGGAGAGACCCCTGTCTGACGGAAAGATCAAGAGCGGCTCCGAAGGCAGTCTCGAGGCGCCCACGCGCCATCCGCTCGCCTGGCAAGAACCGGAGTTCTACGACGCTGCCGCGCTCGACAAGGAACTCGAGCGGGTATTCGATATTTGCCACGGCTGCCGCCGCTGCTTCAATTTGTGCAATTCCTTTCCGACCTTGTTCGATCTCATCGATGAGTCGAAGACCGGAGAACTCGACGCGGTGGACAAGAGCGCCTATCAGCAGGTGGTGGACCAATGCTACCTCTGCGACATGTGCTACATGACCAAATGTCCGTACGTGCCGCCGCACCCATGGAATGTCGATTTTCCCCATCTGATGCTGCGCGCCAAGGCCGTCAAACACCGCAGCGGCGGCACACGCTGGCGCGATCAGGTTTTGAGTTCGACCGATCTGGTCGGCTCGATCGCGGGCGTTCCCGTCGTCGCCGAGGTCGTCAACGCAGTCAACCGCAGCTCCTTGGGGCGAAAGGTGCTTGATGCCGCGCTTGGCGTACATCCCGAGGCACCGGTGCCGCCGTACCGCTCGAATACGTTGCGCAGGCAGATCCGCAAACAACGCACTGTGCCGCCCGCGGCGCAGCCCACCGACAGCACGCGCGGCAAGGTTGCGCTTTTTGCGACTTGCTATGCCAATCGCAACGAACCGCAAATCGGACTCGATTTGGCGAAAGTGTTCGAACACAACGGCATTGAGGTCGCCATCGCCGAGCAGGAACGATGCTGCGGCATGCCCAAACTCGAATTGGGAGATCTCGAGGCTGTTGCGGATCTGAAATCCAAGAACGTCCCGCAGCTGCTCGCCATGGTGGAGCGCGGCTACGACATTGTGGCGCCGATTCCCTCCTGCGTACTCATGTTCAAGCAAGAGTTGCCGTTGATGTTCCCGGACGATGCGGATGTCGCGACCCTCAAGCGGCATTTCTTCGATCCCTTCGAATATTTGGCGCTGCGGCACAAATCGGGGCTGCTGCGCACCGACTTTGAGCGCGCGCTGGGCAAGATTTCGTATCACGTCGCGTGCCATTTGAGAGTGCAGAATCTCGGGCTCAAAACCCGAGATATATTGCAGCTGGTTCCTGGCACAACCGTGGAACCCATCGAGCGCTGTTCGGGACACAACGGCACCTATGGCGTGAAGCGTGAATTTCGCGATATTTCGATGAAGATAGGCAAGCCGGTCGCGCAGCGCGTGCAGGCAAGCGGCGCCGATTATTACGCCAGCGATTGTCCGATGGCGGGCCATCAAATCGAGAGCGGCTTGGCCGATGGCTCGCACCCGACGCATCCGTTGACGCTGCTGCGACTGGCCTACGGAATCTAGGCGGGCCACATGCAAAAGTTGACCCGCGCCGACCTCTTGAGCTTGGAGCAATACGCCGCTGAACGGGCGCGATTACGCGGCGAGGTCATTGCCCATAAGCAACTGCGAAATGTGGCCGTAGGCCCCAACATGACCTGGTGTTTCGAGGATCGAACGACCATCAGATATCAGATCCTTGAAATGCTGCGCGCAGAGCGCATTTTCGAGAGCGACGGAATTCAAGGCGAACTCGACGCCTACAATCCGTTGATTCCCGACGGCCACAACTGGAAAGCCACGATGCTGATCGAATTTCCAGATCCTCTCGAGCGGCGCGTGGCGCTGGAAAAAATGATCGGGATCGAAGATTGCTGTTGGGTTCGGGTGAGCGAAATGGAACGGGTATTTGCCATCGCTGATGAAGACCTGCCGCGCGAAAATGACGAGAAAACCTCGGCGGTGCATTTTCTGCGCTTCGAGCTCTCGCCGACCATGATCGAGGCGATGAGAGGCGGCGGGTCGCTGAGTGTCGGCGTCGACCATGAATACTATCGGCATTCGCACAGTCCTCTTCCGGTCGCAGTGCGCGATGCGTTGCGCCGCGACCTTGACTGAACTTTTGTAGGAACTTAGGCGACAGCTGGTGGCGGAACTCGGAGGACTTCGGGCGCTACTAACATAGGATAGTCTGTCCGCACTTACTGCAGAGGATGATTCCATGAGACATACAAAGCGCGTTGCCAGAAGCACACTTATTCTGGGGTTGATTGGCCTGGTTTTCGGCTGCGTCGTCGCGCCGCGAGAGGGCTATTACGATGGCGATCATCATCGCTACTGGCACGAAAACGGCTGGCATGAGTGCGGTGATGGCGACGCGCATTGCCGCTGATTGATCGAGGGGACTTTCGCTAGTCCCGTTTGAATAGACGATGCGCGCACATGCGCGCATCGTCTGGTTGCTGTCCCGCTGTCGCAATCGGGTGATAGAATTCCCCAGGACAGGGGAGGCTGAGATGAGCACAATTCTGGTCACCGGCGGGTCGGGTT
>Ga0302324_100000314_pt1 | contig 128942 bp, 118 predicted proteins | sample Palsa_T0_1_FD_201949 | JGI IMG/M metagenome (GOLD analysis project Ga0302324, IMG submission 201949) | Peat permafrost microbial communities from Stordalen Mire near Abisko, Sweden - Palsa_T0_1 | ecosystem: Environmental > Terrestrial > Soil > Palsa > Peat permafrost | place: Sweden: Abisko... | reverse complement strand
GCTGGGTCATCCAGGCGCTCGAGCAATCGTTTGCGCTGCTCGTTCTTGGAAACGTGTAGGAAAATCTTGACGATATGCGTTCCGTTTCGGAAGAGGTGGCGCTCGAACGCGTTTATGTCTTCGAAACGGTCGGCCCACAGATCGCCGTGCAGCGCGTAGTCGGGCACCACCTCGCGCGCCAATAAGTCGGGGTGGATTCGAACCACGAGCACTTCCTCGTAGTACGAGCGATTGAAGATCCCGAGCCGCCCACGTTCCGGAAGCGCCTTCTCAGCGCGCCAGAGGTAGTCGTGGCCGAGCTCCAAGCCGCTCGGCGCTTTGAAGCTGAAGACGGCGACGCCCTGAGGGTTGAGTCCGGACATCACGTGCTTGATCGCGCTGTCTTTTCCCGCCGCGTCCATTCCTTGCAGGATCACAAGCAGGGCGTAGGTCCGCGCGGCGAAGAAGACATCCTGCAACGCCGCAAGGCGCTCGATGTCGCTCTCGAGCTTATGGCGGGCATCCGATTTGTTCTCGAACTCGGACGTGAATTGCGGGTCGATGTCGCGCAGCCGGCAAGGCTGGCCCGGCGGCACCAGGAAATTCGTGTGGTCCACGACGCCCCCCGTTTCGAATCGTGACGGTTCCCGTTAGCGGAGATGTTCGCCTACTTGAGACGAACGCGCCCAGCCCTCCGCCGTGCGCCGGAGGGCGCCGCCGCTAGGCGGCGCGAAGGCTGGCGACTCTTGGGTTTCCGGGCCGCCTCGACGGGGCAAAGGATAGGTACAAGCCATGCGCTCTCACTGGAAATTCGCCGGTTACGCCGCTGCCCTGGCTCTCGGTTGGGGGGCGCAAAGCGGCGTGTCGAGGCCGGTCCTAGCGGCGTCGACCCCGACGCCGGCGGCAACGGGTCGTAGCATGACCGTGCCGCTCGAAGAACGCAACGGATCCCGAGTGCACGGAACAGTAACGCTGACCGCGCAGGGCCCCAAGACGATCGTACACGTCTACGCGACCAATTTCGCGGCTCTGCGTTCGAGTTTGAGCCTTGCCGTCGGAACCAACTGCCAGGACGCGCCGGGGGGCGCGGTGGCGCCCATACCATTGAATCCGATTTCTGCCGGTCAAGTCTCGCATACGATCGTAGCGATTCCGATCGAGTCATTCAAGAATAAGAACTTCGCCGTTTCCGTCCGCGATGCGACGACCCGTCAACAGCTACTCGCCGCCTGTGCTCGGATCGGCCATTAGCCTCAGCGGCGGTCGCACCGCGAAAGGCAAGCCCTATAGCACGCCGTCAGCCGGCCTCATTGGCGCGGCGGGCAGTCGGCGTCAACTCCCAGCCTAGCACGCGTGCGATCAGTTCGCTGCGGTTACGGCTTCCCGTCCTATTGAGCATGCTGTTGATATGATCCTGAACGGTGGACGACGTGATGTACAACTGCTCGGCGATTTGATCGAGGTGGTTACCATCGAGCAGCAGTGCCAGCACCTGCACCTCACGCGGTGAGATATGAAACCGTGACGCCGGCCCCGTAAGCGAATTAGGCGGGCGAAAGCGATCGATGCGCACGCCGATGAACAGCCCAGCCGGGCCCGACATCGGTTGCGTTCGGACGACGAGAAATGGAACCGGGCGCGCGACGCCGGTATGCTTCACTGACTCGCTGGACCACGCGGCGGTTAGTTCGCGCACCGTCTCTTCGAGCACGTTGGGAAGGCGCTCGGCGATCCGGGTGTGAAGTCCCGTCAAGGCAATGCGGCGCTGGTCTTCCGAGCTCCACGCCAAAACGATCTGAAGATCGCTGTCCAGGACGTAGAACGCCTCCTCCGACACGTCGGCGGCACCGGCTATCTGAGAATGATCCGTCTCTGAAACGAGCTGCGGCGGCGGTTGCAAGCGTAAGTGGGAGAGCCGGTCGGAGAGCGCGTCCAAGGCAAACGTCAGCATCCTGATCTCGCTCGACGTGAACGGTCCCAACTCCGCCGTCCGCAAGAGCGTGAGAATGCCAAATTGCGCGCGCGCGTCGGCAAAAACGAGCGTTATTCCGCTCTCGAAATCATCGAGAGGTCCCAGCGTCGCCGCGATCCGGGGCCCCGAACGAGATGCCGTGCGCTGGCGCTGGAGCTCGTCCGCGAGCCCCGTCAGTCCCGCGAGTTTCTCGCCCTTCGCGTGCGAGCTGAAAAGCGAGCCGAGATCTCCGTTCGGCGCCACCCGCGCAAAGGCCCAACGCGAAACCGGTACGACGCGGAGGATGCCCGAGAGGATCGGGTATGCCGAATCCGACTCCGGGATCGCGTCGTGGAGCGCTGGAGCGCCTCCCCGTCTTGTCCGATCGGCCTTTTTCACGATATGCGCGCTGCGACCACCATGCTATGATCGTGAATTCGACGGGTCGGGCAAAATCGCCCTGCGCTTTGCGCTTGGGCGTCCGATTGTGATGGGGACGAAATCGCCTTCCGTGCGTTTCACGATACCGCACCGCGCCCCGCTGCGATATAATGAGCGTACTGCGCGCTCGTCGAGCGTGCCAACTGAGGTCGCCCAATGCTTGCCCTTTCCGGTTTCATAACGCCCCTTGTCGTGTTTTTCGTGCTTGTGCTGCTCGCGAACGCATCGTTGAAGGTCCTGCGCGAATACGAGCGCGGCGTCGTTTTCACGCTCGGCCGCTTCTCGCACGTCGGGGGGCCGGGGTTGATCGTTCTGATTCCGCTCGTGCAACAGCTCGTGCGGGTCGATTTGCGGACGGTCGTCATGGAAGTTCCCAGCCAAGATCTCATCTCTCGCGATAACGTCTCGGTGAAGGTCGACGCCGTCCTCTACTTCCACGTCGTCGATCCGGCAAAGTCCGTCATCGCGGTGGAGCAATTCATTGCGGCCACCAATATGCTGGCCCAGACGACCCTCCGATCCGTGCTTGGACAGCACGATCTCGACGAGATGCTCTCCGAGCGCGCTAAACTCAATACGGACATCCAAGACATTCTCGATTCCCGCACCAAAGCTTGGGGTATCGACGTGAGCGCCGTCGAGATTCGCGACGTGCAACTCACCGACAATATGGTCAAGGCGATCGCCAAGCAGGCCGAAGCCGAACGCGACCGCAGAGCAAAGGTCATTCACGCGGAAGCCGAGTTCCAGGCAGCGCAGACGCTCGTCAATGCAGCCACGATCCTGGCCGCCGTTCCGGCCGCTATGCAGCTGCGCTATCTGCAAACGCTTACCGAAATCGGTGGCGAGCACAATTCGACCGTGATCTTCCCGATGCCCCTGGACATCGTGAAGCCATTCTTGGATATCGTCAACAAGAACGTGACCTCGGCGCCCCCTGGGAACGGCCTTAAAGCTGCGGGGCGATGAGTCTCGTGCTGGTCTTCGAACATCATTTGAAAGGTATCAACATTATGAAAACCTTCCGCCTTCTTTTATTCTTAGTAGCAGCGATGACGTTCATCGCGCTCCCCGTGCCGTCTCTTGCGCAAGTATCGATCGGGGTCGGCATCAACGTTGGCAACCCGCCTCCCCCAATTCCAGTGTACGCGCAGCCTGTCGCGCTCGAGCCCAACGACATTTGGACGCCCGGATACTGGGCTTGGGGTCCGGGCGGCTACTTCTGGGTTCCGGGCACGTGGGTCGAGGCACCCCAGTATGGCTATCTCTGGACTCCTGGTTATTGGGGAGCAAGTGCTTACGGCTTCTCTTTTAACTCAGGTTACTGGGGGACGAGCGTGGGCTTCTACGGCGGCGTGAACTATGGCGCAGGCTACTACGGGAACGGGTACGTTGGCGGCCGTTGGGCCGGGAACGTCTTTCGGTATAACACGTTCGTCACGAACGTCAACTCGCGTATCACTCGCAACGTGTACGTCGATCGGACCGTGTTCGTCAACCGCTCGCCGATTCGCATTGCTTACAACGGCGGCCGCGGGGGATTGACGGTACGTCCTAGCGCGGGACAGCTCGCGATTCTGCGAGGGCCTCACCTCGGGCTGACCTCCGTTCAGCGCGAGCATATCCTGCTCGCGGGGCAGGATCGCGGTCTCTTTGCGAGCGTCAATCATGGCCGTCCGGGCGAATTAGCCGTCGCGCGTCCGTTCAGCAGCAGCAACCGTCCGGTGACGGTCGTGCATCGCGCGCCTGCAGCCGTGGTGCGTCACGCTCTGGCACCGATCGTGCATCGCGCCGCGGCACCCGTGGTTCATCGCGCGGCTCCGGCTGCGCGGCATGCGGGAGCACCGGTCGTGCATCGCGCGGCGCCAGTTGCGCAGCGCGTGCCGGCGACGGTCGCACATCACCCGGATCCGGCTGCGGCTCACGCGGCTCCGGCGCCGGCACATCCCGACGCGGGTCCCGGTAAGTAGTCGAACGCCGGCCATGACCTTCGGCAGTGGCGTGCGAGTGCACGTCACTGCCGTTGCGTCTCGCCGATGACCCGTACCGCTCGCTCCTCGACCGCAGGTCGTGTGCCCGGACGTCAGGACGTTACGCGCGGTCTATTCTGCTCGGTGAGCGTCGCGCTGGTCGTCGCTGTTGGGCTCGGTAGAGTCGTCGCCGTATACGGTTTCGGGGGTCTGCGAGATCCCCGCGACATCGGCCTCTCGCCGGCTCAGCGGCCTTTCTTTATCGGCCAAGGAGTGCAGCGGTCGAGGCTCGTCGGAATCCCTCCGCTCGGCGACCTCTTCCGGGAGCGCGTTCTTATAGTCGTCCATAGGATCACCTTATGCCCCGTCGGCGGCGTAATTCATGTACTTCGCGCTTGAGGTCCGCCGCTTCGAGGTGATCGTACGCCGCAGCCGCCGCGACGGCAAGATCGCCGAGCGTGCTCCGCTCCTCCGGGTCGATCATCTCCCCGCTTTCGTGCGGCCCGTACAGCGCGAATGCCAAAAGTTCGTGGCGCGCTGCGATCGGGACGGCTACCTCCGGCCGCAATTCGCCACTCGGCACCTTGAGGCGGTACCGCGTATCGTCGAGCTCGAGGGGTCTGATGCTCGCCGCTACGTAGGCGAGAAGCGGGTCGGCGCTCGTCACGACGCTGTCACATCCATTGTCCCAGCCACGCGACGCGGTTCGCTCGAAGCTTCCATTGAGAGTCTTGCGAAACAGCGCCGCCGATGATAACCCGTAGGCCTCGGACGGCTCGGAGATCATGAGCTCGTCCACGGTCTCCGGCGCCCCCGCATGCGGCAGCGCCTCGACGGCGCGCCGCAAGCGTTCTGCTGCCGCATGTTGACGCCGAAAAAAGGCGCGCTCGACGCCTCGATCGACTAGCCCTTTGAGGCGATCGAACGAGAAGCCGATCGCCAGCGCCAGACCCACCTCGACGTCGAGCGCTAAGCGCGTGGCCTCCAGCTCTTTGCCGAGAAACCATTCGATGAGCGAGAAAGCAAGGATCGATCCCGTGGTGATGAGCCCGAACACGAGAGCGCGGTTGATCGCAAAGCGCACGTCGATGACCCGGTGGCGCAAGACCGCATAGGCGACCGACAACGGAATGACGATAATTGCGACACTGAGGGTTGTGTCGAGTGCAGATCCATCGAAGCCCGGCACGCGCAGCAACCGCATGACCGTGTCGGCAAAAACCGCGCCGACCCCAATCGTCGAGCCTGAGATGACCCACTGTCCACGAGCGCGCTCTTCACCGCGCGATTCCGCGCGGCGGTAGATGCCAACGGCAACATTCAGAGCAAGGATCGCGAGAAGCGCCACCTCGTAGGCAGTTTTGATGAGGGGCGCGATCGGGTCCGAGGCTGCAAGGAGCAACCTTGCGAGGTACAAGGCGGCGATGACGAGGGCAACGGGCACCCCGACACGCTCTAGCAGCATCCCAACCCTTGTCTTGGTGCCGTTGGGGAAGCGAGCCGCGAAAATGCTGCCGCCGCCGATCGCCATCGCAATCGCCACAGCCCGACTAACCCGATACGGTATCGCCCATGCCGCAGGCAGCAAGGCCCCGAGCGATCCGAACTGCGCGATCGTGTAGCCGCAAGCTAGGAGAAAGAAGCCCCAGGTGACCGAGTTGGGGCGCGCCATCACGAGAAGCAAGCCTACGCCGACGAACACGAGCGACGTCGCGCAGGCAGCGATAAGCGAAGGCCAGCTTACGGCCGATGTATCGGCGATCGAAACGAGGCGAACCGCTTCGAGAAGGCCGCTGCCGGCGTCGACAATCGCCCAGAGCGCGAGAATCCAAACGAGCAAGAGCGACCAGAAGCCTCCCGGCCTAAGACCGCGCCTCACAGGAAGTCCGGTACCAGTGCGCATGTGCAGTGGAAAGTTCAATGTCCTCGCCGAGGAGCCCGCTCAGGCCGCCTGCGCAGCATCGATCGGTGCAATCGTGCGCGTAAGTCATTCCAACGTTGTTAGCACTTTCCGTTTTTGGGTATAAGATGCCTGACGCTCTTTTTTTCTTTGGGCGCCGAACTGGACTATCGTCTAGAAGGAATCGTCCCATGAAAAATATCTTCGTCGCCTTGAACGCCGCCGTCTTCGGGAGCAGTATCGCCCTGATCGGCCTGGCCGGCGCTCAACCAGCGTTTGCGCAAGCGGCCGGACCTGACGCTGCAGCGCCTGCGCCACCCGCCCAGATGGAAATCTACAACGACACGCGCTGCGGGTCGTGGCGCGACGACAACTGGATGCCCAATGGGAACTGCCCGCCCGACACCGATAAAATGCGCCACGAGCACCTTGCCGGAACGATCACCTTCGTAACCGGACATCTCGTGACGCTGCAGTTGACCGATCGCAAGCTCGTGGTCAACGATCAACCGGCGCTCGACACGAAGCGGACCGGGAAGGTTGCGGTCGGTCGCGAGGTCGTTGCGCACGGTTACTGGCTCGACGGGACGTTCTTTGTGACCTCGCTCGTCTAAGACCAAGAATTCGAAGAGCCTAACCGGCTCGAACGAGGAGGCCCCGCTACCGGCGGGGTCTCTTCGCATTATTGGTGGTCCCCGCAACTGCGCAGCGAACAACCCCGGCTCCCTGCGTTAACACATCGCACGCTTCGCTTGTGAACCACGGCGTAGTATACTCGCAGCCATGACGACCCTAAGAACCCAAACTGGGCCGCTTGCTGAAGAAGAGCTGCGGCGCATCGACGCATACTGGCGAGCGGCGAACTACCTCTCGGTCGGGCAAATTTACCTTCTCGCCAATCCGCTCTTGCGCGAACCGCTGGCTGCCGAGCACGTGAAGCCGCGCTTGATGGGCCATTGGGGCACGACGCCCGGGCAAAATTTCGTCTATGTGCACCTCAATCGTGCGATCGTTGCACGCGATCTCGACACGATCTATATCGCAGGTCCCGGCCACGGTGCCCCGGGGATCGTGGCCAACGTGTACCTCGAGGGAACGTACAGCGAATACTACCCGCACGTTTCCCAGGATGAAGCCGGATTGCAGCGGCTGTTCAAACAGTTCTCGTTTCCCGGCGGCATCCCGAGCCACGTCGCGGCCGAGACGCCGGGCTCGATTCACGAGGGCGGCGAACTCGGGTATTCGCTGGCCCACGCGTTCGGCGCCGCATTCGATAATCCCAAACTGCTCGTAGCTTGCGTGATCGGCGACGGCGAGGCGGAGACAGGTCCCTTGGCGACGAGCTGGCACGGAAACAAATTTCTTAATCCGGTCTCCGACGGGGCCGTTCTGCCCATCCTGCACCTGAACGGCTTCAAGATCGCGAACCCTACCATCCTCGCGCGCATTCCTTCGTCCGAGCTCATCGAGCTACTTGAAGGTTGCGGCTGGAAACCGTACTTCGTCGAAGGTCACGAACCCGAAGCGATGCATCAGCTCATGGCGCGCACGCTCGATGCTGTTCTCGACGAGATCGCTGCGATTCAGCACCGAGCGCGCACGAACGGCTATACCGAGCGGCCTCGTTGGCCGATGATCGTTTTGAAAACGCTCAAGGGCTGGACGGGTCCGAAAGAAATCGATGGCTTGCGGGTCGAGGGCTCCTGGCGAGCACATCAGGTCCCGATCGAGGCTGCACGGACGAACCCGCAGCACCGGGCCGCGCTCGAAGCGTGGATGAAAAGCTATCGCCCCGAGGAGCTGTTCGATTCGAGCGGCCGGCTCGTCGAGGAGTTGCGGAACCTCGCACCCTCGGGACACCGGCGCATGGGCGACAACCCAAACGCAAACGGCGGAAAGCTATTGACGCCCCTCGACCTGCCGGACTTTCGCGCTTACGCCCTGACCGTCCGGCCCGGGGTAACGGTCGCCGAGTCGACCCGCATCCTGGGCGAATTCTTGCGCGACACGGTGCGCGGCAACGCGCGCAGCTTTCGCACGTTCGGGCCCGACGAAACGTCGTCGAACCGGCTCGATGCGCTTTTCGAGGCCACCGGCCGGCGTTGGATCGCCGAAACCGAACCGGCCGACGACGAGCACCTCGATCCCGAAGGCCGCGTGCTCGAGGTCCTGAGCGAACACCTCTGCCAAGGCTGGCTGGAAGGGTACCTGCTCACGGGACGCCACGGCTTCTTTTCTTGCTACGAGGCCTTCATTCACGTCATCGATTCGATGTTCAACCAACACGCGAAATGGCTGAAGGTCTCGCGCGCGATTCACTGGCGCGAACCGATCGCTTCGCTAACCTACCTGCTGACGTCGCACGTGTGGCGGCAGGACCACAACGGGTTCTCGCACCAGGATCCCGGTTTCATCGATCACGTCGTCAACAAGAAAGCCGACGTCATCCGCGTCTATCTGCCCCCGGACGCGAACACGTTGCTGTCGGTTGCCGACCACTGTCTGCGCAGCCGCAATTACGTCAACGTCATCGTGGCGGGCAAGCAGCCGGCTCTGCAATACCTTGACATGGAGAGCGCCGTCGAGCACTGTACGAAGGGGATCGGCGTGTGGGACTGGGCCGGCAACGATGCGGGTGCCGAACCCGACGTCGTGATGGCTTGTGCCGGAGACATCCCGACGCTCGAGACGCTGGCCGCCGTCGCCTTCTTAAGGGAGCAGTTCGCCGACGTGCGGATCCGCGTGGTGAACGTGGTCGACCTGATGAAATTGCAGTCGCCAAGCGAGCATCCCCACGGTTTGCCCGACGCCGACTTCGACGCGCTCTTCACGGTCGACAAGCCGGTGATTTTCGCGTACCACGGCTACCCGGCGTTAATTCACCGCTTGACGTACCGCCGCCGGAACCACGACAATCTCCACGTCCACGGTTATAACGAAGAGGGGACGACGACAACCCCATTCGACATGACCGTCGTCAACGAGCTCGACCGCTTCCATCTTGCCGGCGCTGCCGTCGACCGCATACCGCGGCTGCGAGATCGCTCGGCTCACATCAAGGATACGATCGCAAATAAGCTCATCGAGCATCGCGCCTACATTCGCGCCCACGGCGAGGACCTGCCGGAGATTGCGGACTGGACGTGGCCGGGCGGCAGTTAAGGTAAGCCGATGAGCGACGCGGTCCTCGCGCTCAATGCAGGTTCGTCAAGCCTCAAGTTCTCGCTCTTTGACGTGGAGCGCGAGCTTACGAGCGCCGAGGCGTTGGCGCACGGTTCGGTGAGTGGAATGCCGCACGAGCCGCGCGTTCGCATCGCGGATGGCAGCGGAGCACTCCTGGAGGATCGCAGCCTCGAAAACGTTGCGGGCCACGAGCCGGCCATGGCGTACGTCTTAGGTTGGATCGACCGGGAACGCAGGAATCGTATCGTCGCCGTCGGGCACCGTGTCGTGCACGGCGGAGCGCGCTTCTTGGAACCGGTCGTCGTCGACGACGCGGTGCTCGCCCAGCTCAAAGAGTACATCCCGATGGCGCCGCTTCACCAGCCTCACAACCTTGCCGCGATCAAAGCGTTCAAACGGCTCCATCCCCGCGTACCCCAGGTGGCGTGCTTCGATACCGCCTTTCATCACACGCAGCCGCCGCTTGCGACCCAGTTCGCGCTCCCAGAGGCGCTGTCTGCGCGGGGAATTCGACGCTACGGATTCCACGGTCTTTCTTACGAATACATCGCTTCCGTCTTGCCGTCTTATCTCGGCGAGCTTGCCGAAGAGCGCGTCATCGTGGCGCATCTCGGCAGCGGCGCGAGCATGTGTGCGATGCGATATCGGCGCAGCGTGGCGACGACGATGGGGTTCACGGCGCTCGACGGACTAATGATGGGCACGCGATGCGGCGCGATCGATCCAGGCGTGGTCTTGTATCTGCTCGATAGCGGCATGTCGGGCACAAACCTTTGCGATCTCCTCTGGGAGCAGTCCGGGTTGCTAGGCGTATCGGGAGTAAGCGACGATATGCGCGAGCTGCTGGCCAGTACGAGCCCAAGTGCGGCCCAGGCGATCGACCTCTTCGCCTATCGGATCGTGCGCGAAGTCGGCTCGCTCGCCGCCGCGCTCGGCGGTCTGGACGCATTGGTTTTTACCGCCGGCATCGGAGAGAATGTCCCGTCGGTCCGGCGGGCGGTGTGCGCGCAGCTCGCCTGGCTCGGAGTTCACCTGAATGGTGCCGCCAACGATGCTAACGCGCGCCAGATTAGCGACGCGACCGGCTCGGCCGCGGTGTGGGTGATTCCAACCGACGAGGAAGCGATCGTCGCGCGTCACGTCGTGCGCCTCCTGCGCCTCGATGCAAACTCGGCTTGATCGTCCGCGCCTGGTCGCAGCTCTTCTTTGACCGCGCGCCGCAGGTGCAGCGGCCGCCGCACCTTAATTGCAGAGTAACTGGGGAGGCGCTCGAATGAAACGTGCGTTCGCGATCGTGGTCGCGGCGGCTGCGATCCTTACCGGGTTCCAGACGTACGCCCGCGCCATGTCCGCGACCCGCGTCGTACCGGTCGCGCCGGGGGGCGCCGACTACATCGGCGCGTCGAACGACGTTTTGGCTGCGCATGGTTTTCCGCCGCGCCCGGTAGCGCCCTTCGATTCCGATCGGTACCAAAGGTGGATGCGCGTGATGCGCGCCGCGCGCGTGCCGCTCGACGTTCAGTTCATTCCGATGCAGCAGCTCACGCCCCTTCGCGTCTTTCAGCCCGATTGGGCCGGTGCCGTTCTCTTCGCCCCCGGAGCCCAGCCGATGAGGATTCCGCAGTACCGGTTCAGCGAGGTCGAGGCCGAGTGGACCGTTCCCGTCGCGAAGCCGACGATCAACTGTTCGAACCGATGGGAGCCGAGCGACGGTTCGTCGCTTTGGGTCGGGCTTGACGGCTGGATGAGCACCTTTGTAGCGCACGCTAAAGGCAAAGACGGCAAGTATCACACCTACGACTCGACCGATGTGCTGCAAGCCGGTTCGGAATCGGATGTTGCTTGCTACAGCGGCGGCCCCATCGGCAACTACCCGACGTCATCCTATTTCTGGATCGAATGGGCCGGTACGAAAAACATTGCGGTACGGCGCAACTCGCGGAACTTACCGGTACGCGCCGGCGACACGATCTACGTACGGATCGCAGCCGAAACGAAGGGACCGGCCGCGTGGCAGCGCGCCACGCTTTGGTTCGTTAACGAAACGACCGGCTATTATCTTCCGGCGCGGACATTTCATTCCGGCTGTGTCGATTGCGGCACGCCATATCAACGTCCCGCGACGCTCTTCGGCGACACGGTCGAATGGATGGCCGAAGCGACCTTCTACAGCGCCGAAAAGAAATCGCTGCCGAACACCCTCGACGACTTCGGAAACGTCGCGATGGCCGGCGCGTACGCTACCGATCAAGATGGAACCTTGTATTCGCCGGAGCAACCTGGCGCCGCTACCGCGAACATCGATTGGATGACTTGGCAAGGAACGCCACTAGCGCAAGGCGGTACGTTGCTGGCGTGCAGCGCGATCGAAGGCCCGTCGACCGTGACCGTCGCGCGCGCGCCCTACGTTATCGCAACGCCCGGTCAACAAGGACAGCTCGAGCCAAAGCCCCAGCGCTGCCGCTAGACGCGAAGCCCTTCGATTTCGCGAACCGCCCGCGCTGCTGCAGAAGCGGCTGATTGCTTGCGATCGGACCAGGAGCATAATTTCCGTCCTCGCCCTGTTCTCAGGAAGAAGTTTTTGCGCGCGCGCGGGGGATTGACATGCACTGCAGCGCGTGGGTTACACTAGCGGGCGCGCCGGTCTCGCGCAAGCCAAGGGGGAAAAGCTCGCAGCAAACCGGCGCAATCCTTTGAGAAGTCGGCGCGATTGCGCCGCGAGGAGCTACGATGAACGGCGAGCCATCAGACCAACGCGCCGCCCAACTCAGCAAGTACGTCGAAACTTCGACGGAAATATACAGGCTCGTCGGCGAGGCGTTTGCGGGTGCGGCGCAACGTGCGCTGAGCAACGCGAAGGCCGCCTACGAGATCCTGTCGACTCCCTACGCGTCGCGAAGCTTCGACGGCGTGTACGCGGAAGCGTGCGATCGCGGCGTGAAGCTCGTGGAGCTGGCGCGCACCGAGCTAGAGACGCGCAGCACAAACGCCGCCAAGCTGGCGAAGGACCTCAGTGCGCGCGGCGATCTGCTCCGCGAGACTCAGGCTCAATTGGTAAGTGAAGCGCTGCGCAACGGCATGTCATCGCTCAAGCCCGTGATCGAAGCGCAGGTCGATGAAGCGAAGAGCTTCACGAAACTGATGGACGCGGCTTCGGGATCGTCGGTAGGGGCGGTTATCTAGAGGTACCGCCGAAGAACCACGACGTGGGTCGAGCCGTCTCCGAGACGGAGGCGGACGGACGTTCCCGGCGGGCCGTGGAGGATCGCACGAACGCGCGCGCGGTCCCGTGCCGCGACGGCGCGACCGTCGACGGCAACGATGCGCTCGCCGGCCGGAATGCCTGCCCAAGCCGCGGGCGTCCCGCCCAAGACGAAGCCGACCACGAGCGCACCCGACTGCGTCGCAAGTCCTAGGCCGCCACGGTCGCCGTAGGCACCCGCAGTCGCATCGCCGCCCGGTCGGAAATCGATGCGCGCGTGAGCGTAGTCGAAGACCAGCGTCCAGCGGCGCAGAATGCCGTCCCCGACGTTAGCCACGACCGTCGGGCTGCTGAGCGAGCCGCCGCGATGCGTCATGAGATCGACGATCGGCGCCCGGACGACGTTGTTCGCCAAGCGCAAGACGTGCGCGCGTACGAGATAGATCGTATAGCGTCCGCCGACGCCGCTTGCGAGGGTCGTAACCGATGCATGCAGCCGCGAGATCAGCGCGTGGCTGCGAACGATTGCGGCGTTGACTTGCGCGGTCAGATTGCTTCCCGTGTCGATCGAAAACGCGCCCGGCACGTCGTCGAGCGCACCACGCAGCTGCGGCTGACGATCGAGAAACGCGAACGTCGCGGCATGAACCGGCGGTCCGAATGCGGCTGCGCGCGAAGCCAGCGCGAGCGAACCGTGGGCCATGTCGAGGCGCGCCGCGAATCGCGCCAATAGTTCGTAACCAACGATGCCGTCGACGCCGGGCAGCGCATCGTCGGCAAGGACGATGAACGGCTGCGCGCGTAGCTCGGCGGCGCCGACGCCCAGCGAACGCGCGCGCGCATACCGGATCGCAGCAACGTCCGGGCCGCCGCCGGCGACGATTCCGCCGCCGCTGACCGTCAGGCCGGCTCGCCGAGCGGCGCTTTGCGTGATGACGTTTTGCCCGCCGGTATCGAGAATGAAGCGCAACGCTTGGCCGTCGACGCGTACCGTTAGCAGTGGGGAACCGCCCGTCATTGAAATCGGCACGCGCGTGATGCCGGCGAGCGACGAATCGCGCGGTGGAGCGGGCGGCGCGAACGTCACCGGCGCAGATGATGAGCTTTGGGCCGCGAGGACCTGAGCGGTCCATACGCCGTTCTGCGCGGCCCGTGACTCGATGCGCGAGGGCAGCCATAGGCCCCCCGCGTGACGGTAGCCCGAAAAGGTGACGACGACGCGATCGGTGCCGCTGTGCACGACGGCGCGGGGCAGCGGACCACGCGTCGCCCGCACCAAGGCCGACGACCACTCCAGTATCTCGTTCCGTTCGTCGACGTTCCCTTCGATGCGCGGCATGCCGGTCGCATCGGCTCGCCACGCGCGCACGCCGTCGAAACCCTCAGCTTCGCTTGCGGGACCGGTTGCAAACCGGCGCACGAACCAGCCCGTACGACGGTCGACGTCGAGCGTGCCGGTGCCGAGGATGCCGTACGCGACGACTTCGAACTGAACGTGCAGGTAGCGCGGACCGGCGAGCGGCGCACTTGAAGTGCCGAGCGCAAACGCGAGGGCCCCGATCACTGCGCGTCCCGCTCCGTCGCGAACAGCGCGAATGCGACCTCGGTTGGTCGCCCGCCGGCATCGTTCGCCTCGTATTCGGCGAGAAGCGCGCCGAGCCGCGCGCGCAATTCTTGGCGGCGCGCGTCGCTCAAGGTCAGGAATTTGCGGCCCACTAAAACGTCATCGTCCTCGCCCGGGCGCTCGGTGCCGGTCAGCGCACGCGCGCGCAGATCCCCGGCGACGGCTTCGAGGATCGCCGCTTGGCGGTCCGCGATCTGCGGCTCGGAGGCCTGACCCGCGAGCAGCTTCCGGTCGACCCGGAACCCTCGGGCGACTGCGCGATAGCGGCGCTCTTCCAACCCGGCAACGACGCGGGTCTCGACAACCCGAACGATCCCGTGCCGCTGCAGCAGCTCTAAATGGTAGTAGAGGCGCGTGCGCGCCAGCCCCAGGCGCTCGGCAAGTTCGCGCGCGCTCAGCGGCTCCTGGATGAGCAGCGAGACCAGGCGGTGGCGCTGGCTGTCGACCAGGATCTGAAGGACCTCGAGGTTTCCGATCGGCAATTCACTAGCGATTTCAAGTGTGTTCACCATAATTTGAATGTTCATATCATATTGAACGGGTGAGCGCAAGAGCCTACGGGGCACGGGCCCGGCAATTGAAAAAGCCCGTGGTTACGGGCTTTTTCAAGTGGTGGGCACGATAGGTTTCGAACCTATGACCTCTACAGTGTCAATGTAGCGCTCTCCCCCTGAGCTACGCGCCCCCGTCGGTTCCGGCTTGCCGCGCGGGGCATTCCGAGCGGTTCGCGCCGTCTAAACCGCCCCCTCCCTCGGGCCGGTCCTCGCTAGCCGCAAGGGAATGGGGCCAGGCGGGCTCTCGCGCGTGCGCGCGAGGTGAAAAACAGGCCGATAACCTACTTGCATGGCCCTCGCACACCGAATGACCATTACGCTGCCTCGCCTTTTTTCGGGTAGCGCAACCGAGCCACAGCGCCGCTTGTCGCTGAGCGTCATCGCGTTGCTCTTGGTCAGTTTTGTCGTGGCGACCCCGGTGGCCGGAATTTCGCTCGTACAGATCCCGGGCTTCACCCCGGCTTACAGTTCCTTGCTCGTCGTCGCCGACTTGCTCACCGCGGCCCTGTTGCTTCTTCAGGTGCGAGCCAGCGGCTCGGTGTCGATCTCCGTGCTCGGTGCGGGCTATCTCCTCACGGGCTGCCTCGTTGTGGCTCAGATGCTCAACTTTCCCGGGGTGTTTGGACCGCTTGGACTCATGGGCGGCGGGGCGCCGGCGGCGAGTTGGCTTGGCGTCTTTTGGCACGGACTTTTTCCGCTGTTCGTGACGGCGTACTTCATCGTCGCGAAGCTCGTGCCGGACCGGCCGGGCGCGGAAGTCCGCTACGCCCGCTCCATCGCATTGTTGCCCTGGTCGGTCTTCGCCGTAGCAGCGCTCCTGATCGATCTCGCGCTGCATAGCGAATCGCTCCTGCCCAATGCCCTTTCGTGGACCGACTATTCACGCTTCGTCACCTCAGGCGTCGGACCGCTTCTTTTCGTGATGAACCTGCTGGCGATGGTAACCTTCGTGCGCCGCAACAATCGCGCCAACATGATCGAGATGTGGTTGGGCGTCGCAGTGCTGGCTTCGCTGCTCGACACGTCGCTGTCGCTGATCGCGCAAGGCCGCTTTTCGTTCGGCTGGTATCTCGCGCGCATCGACGGTGTGCTCGCGAGCAGCGCGGTCCTGGTCGCGCTCGCCTACGAGTACGGCCGGTTGCAGCGGGTCGAGCGAAACGTGCGAGAGCAAGCGGCGATCCAAGAGCGTGAAACCGAACGGCTCCGTTTTCTGTCCGCCGCCGGACGCATTCTAGGAGAGTTCCTCGAGCTCGAATCAATGATCGCTTGCCTCGCACGGCATACGACGAAACTCCTCTGCGATCGTTGCGTTGTTGCCGTTTGCGAGCGGGGCGCCGATCGCTGCGCGCTGGGTGTCGCCGACTTCGACGCCGATGTCGAGCGCGACCGCGAGGCAACCCTGCGGCGTTGCAGTCCAGCCGAGGCGTTCGCGCAACTGGAAGCGACCCGCGCAATCGAGACAGGCGCGGTTCAGGTCTGGGAAGACCCCTCCGGCGATCATCATATGGTCGCGCCGATCGAACGAAAGGGCGAGATCGTCGGCGTCATCGCGTGCGCGCGCGCGCCTCGTCGTGAGGCCTTTAGTTCGGCCGAAGTGGCGCTGGCCGAAGAACTGGCGGCCCGGACGGCAGCCGCTATCGTTAACGCCGGCTGTTATCAGCGCGAGCGGCATTTGGCTGACGCGCTTCAGCGTGCGATGTTGCCGGCGGTGCTGCCGCAGCTCGCCGGGGTCGTCTTTGACGCATTGCACGTGCCGGCCGGAACCGACGCCGACATTGGCGGGGATTGGTACGACGCGTTCGAGCTGCCTGGAGGTCGTGTCGTGTTCTCCATCGGCGACGTCGCCGGGCGCGGGCTCCCGGCAGCAATCGTGATGGGCAAAGTCCGTCAGGCTGTTCGCGCGTTCGCACTGACCGACGCGGATCCACGCGCGATCGTCGCGAACCTCGATCGCATGCAGCGCCTCGACGGCGCATTGCTCGTGAGCGCCATTGTCGGCGTCGTCGATCCCAGCGCGCGCCTCTTGACGTATGTCAACGCCGGACACCCAGGCCCGATCCTCGCCGAAGGCGACGAGCTCGAGCTGCTGGAGCTGCCTCGCACGCTGCCCCTCGGCTTGATCGATGGAGAAACGCTGAATGCGCGAACCATCGCCCTGCGGCCGGGCCAAGTCTTGGTGTTCTATACCGACGGCCTGATCGAGATGCGAAAAGACATTGAAGCCGGCGAAGCGCGCTTATGCGAGGTGGTCAGGAACGTCGTATCGTCGACCAGCCTCCACCCGTCGGCGGCGATCGGTGCCGCGATGTTCGACACGGCGCCCGGCGACGACGTCGCGATTCTGACTATCGGCGTTCCGCTGAGCCCGCGCACGACCCTCGACGTTCAATTGCCGGCGACCGCCGATAGCGCTCGATCGCTGCGCCGTGCCGTACGGCGCGTCGCGCGCGAGGCGGGCATCGGACCCGAGCGTCTGTTCGCACTCGAGGTCGCGGTCGGCGAAGCCGTTGCCAATGTTATGGAGCACGCCTACGGAGCGTCGACGGGCAACATCCGCTTGCGCGCCTTCGGAACGTCTACCGAGGTCTCCGTCGAGATCATCGACTTTGGCCGCTGGCGCGCCCCGCGCAGCGAGGGGCGCGGCCATGGGCTCAATCTCATCAAGCAACTTTGTCCGTCGGCTGAAATCGTCAGCGACGGGCGCAGCACCCGCGTCCGCCTTTTGGAGCCGATTCCAGCATGATAGCGAACGACCTCGATATCGCCCTGATTGCCGATGGCCTCTATCCGATCGTCTCCGTGAAGGGCGAGTTGGATCACCTCGGGATCGATCGCTTCGAGCGCATCGCGCAGCAGGCTGCCGATCTCGATCTCGGTGTCGTAATCCTGTCGCTTGTCGACGCGGCCTACTTCGACAGTTTAACGGTGCATGCCATCATGGCATACCGCGCCAGGTTAGAGGCGAATCGGCAGCGCCTGGTTGTCGCCGTACGCGAGCGCGGCACACCACGCAGGATCCTCGACATCGTCGGCGTCACGACTCGCGTCCCGACCTATCCAACGCTCGAAGCTGCAATAGCGGCTGCCCCCGAACTGACCTTGCGCAAAGAGTTGGGCACCAAGAGCCAGACGACCTAGCGTTCGAACTCCACGATGCGGTCCCGCCAATCTTGCGGTACCGGAATCGTCTGGTTCGTGACGTAGTTCATCGCGACCAGCACCGAATAGATGTGCGCGCAGCGTACGTCCTTGTCGTCGCTCCAGACCTCGAACTCGAAGTCGAACGACTTTCCGCCGATGCGCGGGATACGCGTACCGATGGCGACGCGCTCGCGGTAAAGAATCGGCTTCTCGTAGACGACCTTCGTCTTAGCGAGAATCATCCCGTGCTCGCCGCCGACGTCGGCCCCCAGGACTTCGGCCGCGTAGTCCGTGCGCAGCGTCTCCGCCCAGCGCAGGTAGGCGACGTTGTTGGCATGCCGCAGGATGTCGACATCGGAGAGCGGCACGCGGAAGCGGCTCGCGAACCGATAGCCCTCGAGCACGCTAGAGGTCTTTCATATCGAGCGCGGCGTCCGCTTGAGCCCAAGCGGTCTCGAACGCGTGCTCGACCGTGGCGGCTTCCGCCGTTTGCCCTTCGCGATCGAGCGTCTTGGCGAGGCCGAAGAGCGAGCGCGGATTCTGCGGATTCTTCACCAGGTCGGTTCGAAAGACGCGTTCCGCTTCCGCGTATTTTCCGGCGCGAAAGAGCGCACCCCCAAGGGTCTCGCGGACCGGAAACCACCACTGCGGCGGTTCGCGATAGCCGAAAGCGTCCTGGACGGCAACGGCAGTTTGGAGCGCCGAGATCTCGCCGGCGCGCTCGCCCCGCGCGGCGTCGATACGCGCTGTCAGCAGTAGCACGGAGATCTTTCCGCGATCGTCGGTGACCCTCGTCAGCGAATGCAAGCGGCGCTGCGCATCCTCGAGGTTCCCAACCGCGACATCGGCCGCTCCGCGTTCAAGATCGAGACTGCTCGTTTGCAAAGTGCTCCAATGCCGGAACCGATAGTCGACTTCGTCGGCCTCCGCGCGATTATCGCAGGTCGAAGCGAGCGCCTTCGCGCGCGCGTATTCGCCTGCCATCATGAATGCGTACACGCCGAAAAGGCAGTCGTGACCGAGGTAGCCCCCATGGTCGGCGGCCCCATCGGCAAGATACGCCTTGAGGCTCGCAACCGCGCGTTCGTTGGCGAGGCCGGCGGCGTCGTAATCGCCGACGTGGGCGAAGATGTGGGCCGGCATGTGCGTCAGATGCTCTGCTGCCGGCTCGAAATGCATGGCGGCGAGGCGTTGCGCTGCATCGAGCCCGTCTTCAGGATGGGGCGACTCTTCGACGGCGTGGATCAAGAAGTGATTCGCCCCGACGTGGAGCGGATCGCGCGCAAGGACGGTCTTGAGCCGCGCGATGATGTCGAGTGTTTCGGGTCCGGGCTTTCCATCCGGGGACCAGTAGCCCCAGGGCGTCACGTCGAGCTCGGCCTCGGCCGTGAGGGTTTGTACGTCGTCGTCTGCGGAATACGCGGTCGCGACCGTGCGCATCGCATCGGCATAGGCGCGCGTGGAGCGATCGGCGTCGCCCGGGTGGTCGAACGCGTAGCGCTTGGCCGCCGCCTCGATCAACGCACGCTCGACGGACTGCGCAGATCCATCGAGCGCCTCAGCTCTCAGGATGGCGGTGTGCCCGAGATGTGCCTTGACCGCGTCGTAATCCGTGTTGATGTTGGGGCCGTAGGAAAGCGCGATGCCCCACTGAGCCATCGCGAGCGCCGGATCTAGTTTCGCCGCGCGCTCGAACGAGCGACGCGCCGCTTCGGGATTGAAGGCATAGAGCAGCGTAAGACCGTCGTCGAAAGAAGCCTGCGCGTCGGCGTTCTGAGTCGCGACCGTGCGGTGCGCGCGAACGAACGCTTGCGGCGACGGGCTCTGCGCGCTCGCCGGTCCGAGCGCGAGACAGAGGAGGAGGGCAAGCGTGCCAGGCCAACGTTGCATGCCACCCGCGTTCTGCGGGTGGACAGGCCGAAACCTATGGGGTATACTCCGACCTCGTCGGGCAGGGGGGATTCAACCGGGCGCGTAGCTCAGTGGGAGAGCATCCGCTTCACACGCGGGGGGTCGTTGGTTCAATCCCAACCGTGCCCACCACCCGATCTGGCGTTGTAGCTCAGTTGGTTAGAGCGCCGCCCTGTCACGGCGGAGGTCGAGGGTTCGAGTCCCTTCAACGTCGCCACTTTCGAGCGCCGGATCCCGCGGTCCGGCGCTCGGCTTTCATCGCGAGCCAGGCGCCGCCGCGCTCCGCTTTCGGAAGGGAGCACCGCCCAAAAAAACGCATCCACCCCTCGGACGCCGAGATAGCTCAGTCGGTAGAGCACAGGTCTGAAAAACCTGGTGTCGCCAGTTCGATTCTGGCTCTCGGCATACTCTTAAACGCCCGTCCCATAGGGTTTGGGCGTTTTCCTTCTTTGAGAGCCGGCCGCCAATTCATCCGTTTTCCCTAACTGCCCGGCCCGTCGACCCCGGTCAGGACCAACTCGGCACGATGTCTTCCCTAAACCGGACCTGTTGTCGCGAATTTAGTTGTCGCTACGATCCGCCTCAAACCGTCTGCAACGGGGATTTCTCGGCATTCGATGTGGGTGGGAGAGCCGCCATTCTTCATTTTTTCCTCAGCCAATACCCAGCCAATTATAGAGAAGCTGTTAAGTGTTTTGCTCAATTCAAGTGAAATGGCCCCGCATCTTTCGCGGTCGCATCGACCGCTAAGCACGCGTTGAAACTCGCATGATCGCGCCTTGGCAAACCCCCGCTTTGCCTCACTCACGCGAGAATCTGCGTTGATCGCCACTCGGCGATTGCGCGTGACGATCGATTCCAACTGTACGCTTCGACATCAAGGCGAGTAACGGGTGAAGACAAAGTCCGTAGCTCTTCTGGGGCGTGACATGCGAAGCAGCTGATTCTACAATATGGTCAGGCTTGCCGTCGCGAAGGGAGACATCGCTGCGCGTTTCCCGGGATACAGCGTCGATGGCACGATCACGTTCTCCAACTACGCGCCGAACGCGCCGGTCTCACCGTCGGTCTTTGTGACGCCGACCGTGATGACGCAGTCCATACCGGCGACGAAGGAAGATTGGGGGAGTGAGCCTTAGTTACTTCCTCTGCGCGAGTGGGGTTGATAGCGTTTAGACTGACCATCGGCTGAAGTGAGGTGACCAGTGTTCGCAAAAACAAAACCGCGTGACGCCGGCTTTATTATTGCGGCGTTATTCTGCGTTGGCCTGGCTGGCTGTCAAGGCCGAACCAAAGCTGCCGCGGACGTCGACTGGGCCCACTACGATGGCGATTATGCTGCAACGCGCTTCGTCGATCTCTCCGAGATTACGCCACAAAACATCAAGCAGCTTCGTCCCGCGTGCGAGATCCTGCTCGGTGATGAGGGGCCGTTCCAAACTGCTCCCCTGATCGTCGACGGCACACTGTACGTGACGACTGGACAGCGGACGGGCGCGTTCGATGCGGCGACCTGTCGTAAGAAATGGGTGACGGCGTACACGATGGAACAAACGCCGCTCGCGCTAGCGAATCGCGGTGCAGCACTTCTGGACAATCGGGTCTTCCGCGGCTTCGGCGACGGCCGTTTGATCGCGATGGATGCGCGCGATGGCCACGTGCTCTGGAAGGTCAAGGCCGTCGAACCCAAACTCGGCCAGTTCCTGACCTCCGCACCGGTGGCTTGGAATGGTCTCGTTTTTATCGGGGCCGCCGGAAGCGATTGGGGAGCACGCGGTCAGATGATGGCGTACGACGCCGCATCGGGAGCGCGCAAGTGGCTGTTCTACACTGTTCCCAGCGGAAAGAGCGTTGGAGCTGATACGTGGAAAAAGCCCCGCACGGTTAACACCGGCGGTGGCGCGATGTGGTCGTCATATACGTTGGATCCATCGACCGGCGAGCTCTTCGTTCCGGTCGGCAACCCTGCGCCCGACTGGGCTCCTAGTCTGCGACCGGGAGCCAATCTCTTCACCGACTCGGTGGTCGCGCTCGATGCGAAGTCGGGCAAACTGCTGTGGTGGTATCAGTTGGTATCGAACGATTCGCATGATTACGATCTCGGCGCGCCGCCGGCACTGTATAATGACGCGAACGGCGTCGCACTGGTGGCGGCAGCCGGAAAAGATGGATACGTCCATCTCATCGATCGCACGACACATAAACAGCGTGTAAAAACCGCGATCTCCACCTTGAGGAACAATACGGTCGACCCAAAGGCGGCCGGCGTCGATACGTGCCCGGGGCCGCTCGGGGGAACCGAATGGTTCGGGCCGTCGGTCGACACGACGCGCAAGCTGCTGTTCGTGCCATCCAACGATCTCTGCGGTATCTACGCGCTCGATCACACGACAGATACGCAGGGCGTGGCGTTCTACGGCGGCACGTTCAAGCCGACCGGAAAGCCGTCGGGGTGGGTAACCGCGCTCGACGACACGAGCGGCGCAATCAAGTGGCGCAAGCACCTGCCGGCGCCGAGCGTTGCTGGCATTGTTTCAACGACGAGTGCGATTGTGTTCGCGGGCGACTTGGCCGGAAACGTGTACGTCTTCAACAGCGCAGACGGTTCGCAACTCGCGCGCTGGACGATGCCGGGCTCGATCGCGGGCGGGATCGTTTCCTATACGGTCGCGGGAAGGCAGTACGTTGCGGTTCCGAGCGGCGGCGTGTCGCGCTACTTCGGCGGGACGGGGGCGCCACTCGTGACCGTCTATAAACTAGGAGCGACGTCCACATATGTCGTCGACGCTCGAGCGCTCGCCGCGGCATCGACGCAAAGCGGGGCAGCGATCTTTGCTGCCAACTGTGCCGTGTGTCACGGTGCCGGCGGCGGCGGCGGGACGGCTCCCTCACTCAAAGGTGAGAGCTCGCGCAAGAACCTCGCGCAGACCATGGCGTGGATAGAAAATCCTGCGCCGCCGATGCCGAAGCTCTATCCAAGTCCTCTCGATAAGAGCCAAGTCGAAGCCGTCGCCGCGTACGTTCAAAAACTGAAGCCGTAGAGCGTTGAAATGCGCGAGGCCGCGTGTCAGTTCGACCTTAATGAACACGCTCCCGCGGCCGGCCCTGGCCTCACTTATGAGACTGCTCACCAAGGTGAGGGCCATAAGAGTCCGACTAGCGTTGAGCGCACGTTTAGGATAGTTCACTGTTTCACGTCCGGAAACGGCCGTGCGAGCGGAAAGAACCGCTTCCGACCTTTTCGCGCCTTCGAGTAAAATGACATATGGAGTCGTGCGGCCGATGATTCTGGCGGCCGGCTTCGATACGGGTCGACCAAGACGGCGAATGCCTCGGCTGAACCCGCTCGCGCCGCCCCGACGAGCTTAGCGTCCTCGAGGTCGGCGCTCAAGACGCTGTCGACATGCATAAATGCTCCCGACAAAATCTCCGGACGATTCCGGGATCGAACTCTAGCATCTCTTGGTGCAGCGTGAACGCGCCACGCACGAAGAGTGTGAGCGTGGCACTCTTCTGTTTTCAGTCCGATAGGCGCTAGTTCGACGCTCTACCCAAAGGTGAAAACGAACGCTCGAACGCCCGGATCGAGGAACTCGATCTCAAACGTCCGATCGGTCACCGCTCCGCTCTGCCGGATTAGCTGGTAGAGCCGCGGCTCGCGAACCTCGCCGGCGCCTGCGGCGCAGTCGACGCCGCAGTCGGCGCCGGGTGCGAAGCCATCAAGCGTAACGCGATAGCGAACGGGCGCACTGTCCTTCGCCAAGCCCAAAACTAAGTTTAGGTCGCGGCTATGAAAGCGGAACCGAATCTTCCCGAAAGGCGCTTCGAGTACCGCATTCTCGGGCCCGACGTCCCATGCGCCACCCAGTTGCCAGTGGTTCAATGTGAGCGCCGATAGATCTGTTACCATGCGCTCGGCGCGATTCGAGCCTATGTACGTCTCGGGCGATTGTTCGTGTTTGAAATCGGGAGCCTTCTGAACTCCCTCACCTGCTACGGTAACGATATTCGGACTAATCGCGCGGGCAGCGTTTTCTCCCAACAGCATCTGCAAGTCGCACTCGATCTCGACGTAGTCCCCCTCACCGAAGTAGCGATATCGAACTCGTCCTTGAGCATCGATGAGGTAAAATGCGGGCCACGCATCATTACCGAATGCGTTCCAAATCCGGTAATCGCTGTCCATCACGATTGGATACTCAAGCTGCAGGTTGCGAACTGCTGCCGCGACGTTCCCACGCTCCTTTTCAAATGAGAACTCCGGCGTATGTACGCCAAGAACCACTAAGCCCGCCTGCTTGTATTTAGCTGCCCAGGCCCGTATATATGGTAACGGACGCAAGCTGTTGATGCACGAGTATGTCCAGAAACTAATCAGCACAACTTTACCGAGCAGCGCCTCCGCATCCAACGGGACGGAGTTGATCCAAGCACTCTTGCCGGCAGTAGTGATCGCGACCGCGATCGCAGCGCCCTCGGCCCAGGCCGTGGTCATCATCGAGCAATCCTCTGCTCGAGAAAGGCGCGTTGCATAATCAGCTTACGGCCGTTGCATAGCGATGAGCTGTAGCCCGCATCGACCGATCGCACCCATAGGTGGCTATGGTATCCGGATTTCACTTGGGGATACATGCGTTGGAAACCGAGAGCGAGCAACGCATCGCGGTTATCGGTTGGCACGCAATGCAATCTCCGGAGTGCTCGCTCGATCTCTTCTCGGCTGTGGAAGATAGAGTCCATGACTGGGGCACCTCCATTTGACGAGATTGGCCGTTGAAGGGTCTGCGAACCAGAAGCGCATCCCGGAAAGCGGGATGCGCTTTCGGCCTGAGTGTTTCGTGCAGTTGCTCGCGCTTACGATCGCAGCGATTTGAAGCCCGCGCGAATCTCCTCTGAATAGAGTTTCGGCTGTTCCCAGGCGGCAAAGTGTCCGCCTTTCGCGACCTTGTGATAGTAGACGAGTTTCGGATACGCTTGCTGGGACCAGCTCTGCGGGGATGGATAGAGTTCGTCTGGGAAGACGCTCACCGCAGCCGGGATAGTAACGCCTTTGGCGCCGAAAAACCCAACCTTGCCCCAATTTTCCCAATACAGGCGGGCGGAAGAAAGGGCCGTGTTCGTCAACCACGCGATCGTGATGTTGTCGAGGACGTCGTCGCGCGTGAGGCCTTCGGACGCTCTCTCAACAAAGACACGCGTGATCAGCTCGTAACTGCGCGCGTCGTGGTCGAGGAAATACGCGGCCAGACCGACGGGTGAGTCCGCGATGCCGTATAGCGTCTGCGGCCGAAGCCCCATCTGGTACCCGTACGCAATGCCCTTTTGATAAACGAACTGCAGGCGATCGTAAGCGGCCTTCTCATCGGCTGAGAGACCCGCTGGCGCGGGCGCTCCAGAAAGAGCCGCCTTGTCAATGTCGGCTGGAAAGATGCCAGGCATGTTCGAGTGAATGCCAAGCAATTCCGGAGGAGCCAACAGGCCCAATTCATCGGTGACGATCGCGCCCCAGTCGCCCCCCGCCGCCACGAATTTTGTGTATCCGAGGCGCTTCATCAAGACCACCCAGGCCCGCGCAATGTGGCGCGCATCCCATCCGGTGTCGGTCGGTTTGCCTGAATATCCGTAACCCGGCAGGGACGGAATCACCAGGTCGAACGCATCGGCTGCGCTGCCGCCGTGCGCTATCGGGTTCGTCAGCGGATCGATGATCTTCATCTGCTCGATGATCGAACCGGGCCATCCGTGGGTGACGATCAGGGGCAACGCGTCTTCGTGCATCGACCGAACGTGTATGAAGTGGATGTCGAGCCCGTCGATCTCGGTGGTGAACTGCGGCAGTGCGTTCAGTTTTGCTTCGATCTTGTGCCAGTCGTATTCCGTCGCCCAATAACGCGCCAGCGCTTGGATCGTCGCTCGCTGTACGCCCTGAGATGCATCCGGAACCGTTTCCCGTTCGGGCCATTTCGTCGCGTCGATGCGCCGGCGCAATTCGGTGAGTTCGGCTTCCGTGACGCTCGCGTGAAATGGGTAAATTGCGGTCGCATCAATGCCCCTTTGTTGGGAAACTCGCGTCACTGCGGTAGTCCTTTCCGTAAGAGCGATAAGAGTTATCGCGCGACCAGCGTAGCAGCGCCGGCGTCGATTGCCGAGTCAGTCCGACTTCCACCCCGATCGATCTTGTTGCAGGTCCGTCAGCGGCATGCATAGAAGGCGCGAACGACGAGGAACGCTTCCTTGATCGCAGCTAGCTAGGGCCGGCCCGATATGAGTAAGAGCAGCTCCGCTACGACATTCGGTGAATTGCTCAAACGCCACCGACTCGCGCGCGGCATTTCGCAAGAGGCCCTTGCCGAGCGCGCTCGGCTGAGTGTTGATGCGATCGGTGTGCTCGAACGCGGCTTACGAAGAGCGCCTTATCGCGAGACGTTTTCTGTTCTTGCCGACGCCTTGGCGCTGTCTGCCGAGGAGCGGGCTGAACTAGATGTGGCTGCTGAGCAGGGCCGGCGACGGGCACCGCGGCGCGATGCACCTCCAGAGCTCAGGCACAATCTGCCTGTCCGGCTAACGTCCTTCGTCGGGCGTGACGAAGAGCTCGCCGAGATAACAGCTCTATTAAGAACGCACCGGATCGTGACACTGACCGGGTCGGGCGGGGTTGGAAAGACACGCATCGCAGTTGAGGCGGCCAAGAAGCTTCTCGGCGAGCATTACGACCAAGCGTGGTTCGTCGATCTCGCGCCTCTCGACAACGGAACGTTCGTCGCCGGCGCGATTGCTTCGGTCCTCGAAGCCCCCGTTGCGCAGGCTATCGACCCGCTGCGAGCGCTTGCAACCTGGCTCAAGTCACGCCGGCTGCTTCTGCTCCTCGACAATTGCGAGCACGTTATCGCGGATGCCGCCCAAGCTGCCGCCGTCATGGCGCGCGCTTGCCCTGGTATTACTGTCCTTGCGACGAGCCGGGAACGTTTGGCGGTGGAAGGTGAACGAGCGTATCGACTTCCGTCACTGCCCTTGCCGCCGAAGCTGCCGGATTCGGCGCACGAGGCGTTTTCATTCGCAGCTTTCCGCCTCTTCGTGGAGCGGGCTGAAGCGACGGGACTAAAGCTCGTGATCGCGCCGGACCGCTTGGGAAGCGTCGCGGCGATATGTCAGCAACTCGAGGGCATTCCACTCGCGATCGAACTCGCGGCGCCCCGTGCCGCGGCACTCGGTCTCGATGCGCTGCAAGAGCAGTTGAGCCAGCACTTCATCGTCGCCGGCGGCAGTCGAGACCTGCCGCAGCGCCAAAGAAGCATGCTCGCCACAATCGCTTGGAGTCATGAGCTGCTGAGTGAGCAAGAGCGAACGCTCCTTCGGCGTCTCGCGATCTTCCGCGGCGGCGCAACAATTGGGGCGATTGCGGCAGTCACCGCAGACGCCGCATTGACGGTCGACGTCATCCCGGAGATATTGTCGCAGCTCGTCGACAAATCGCTTCTTTCGGTCGTCCCTTCCGACAAGCAAACCCGATATACGATGCTCGAGTCCGTTCGTTCGTTCGCCCGAACCAAGCTCGTTGAAATGCAAGAACTCGAATGGGTCGCGCGAGCGCATGCCACCTGGCTTGCGGTGGCCGCCGACCGGAGCGAGGCGGCCTACCGGGAGATGTCGCAAAGCCAGTGGCTCCGCGAGCGGATTGCCGAGATTGACAATGTTCGCTCCGCACTCGAATGGACGACCAGCGAAGGCACGGAGCACGACGTCGTACTCGCTGGGCGGATCTTCGGCGGGTTTCGGGGCTTGTGGATTACAACGAAACAGCATGCGGAGTGCCGGCATTGGTTAGGAACGATACTTCCCCGGATCGACGCCGAACGCCATCCTCACATCGCCGCGCGACTCATGGCGACGCAGATTCAGGTTAGCGATGCCAAGCAAGTCCAAGCGGCAGCAACCGATGCCATTGCGCTGTTCGAGCGGATTGGGGACCGGAAGCTCCTCATGTCCTTCTACGCACACCTTGCATTCGAACAAGGTCGTTGCCACGACTTTGCCGCCGCAGAGCGCTCCTTAGACCTTGCTTTTGCGCTTGCCGACGAGGACCAGCTGCGGGGGTCGCGCAGATACGCCGACCTGGTGGAGATACGGGGCGGAGTTCGGGCTCGTAAGGGCGATACGGCTGAGGCGAAAGCGGACCTCGCCGAGGCCTTTCGGCTTCGCGAGGCGGACCCGGAAAATTATCGGCTGTACTACTATCGCGCACAAATCGAGTTCTGCGACGGCCATCTAACCGAATGCGTGGTACTCCTCGAAGAAGGCCTTGGTATGAGGGGCAAGTACGGGTGGGCTGGTAAAATTCTATTGATCCCACTGGTTGCCGCATATCTCGCGGTCGGTGAAGTCGACGCGGCGGCGAAGACCGGCGCCGAGCTGCTGGAATTCGCACGTTTCGCACCGCAAGCGACATGGTCAGCCATCTGGCACGTAGCGGCTGTTATCGCGCTTCGCGGGCACCCCGCGGAGGCCGTTCGGCTTGCCGGCTTCGCCGCGGCGATTAGCGACGTGCCGGACCCAGGCGCCGATCGGATGCGACGCTCGAGCCATGACATCCTAATGTCTTCCGCACGCCAACATTTCTCCGCCGAAACGATTGCCACGTTAACCGCAGAGGGGGCGAGGCTCGACCTTGACGCGGCCATTGATGAGGCCGTTAGGCTCTGCTCCTGAGAGGGTCCTAACTGTCCGGCTTAAGTGTCAGGACCGTCGGTGGGCCTCAGCAATCAGCGAGGTTACGATGCAGCAAATACTTTGCTGCCTCATCAGAAAGCATTTCCATGCTAGCTTACGATATCGATCGGCTGGAGGGCGACCTTGATCTAGAGCGGCGCCGTGAGCTGCGGACATTTCTCCTAGAGTGCCGCGCTCGCTTGATGCCCATCGATATCGGCCTTCCGCATACCCCACGCCGCCAAGTACCCGGCCTCCGGCGCGGAGAGGTCGCCGAGGTTATCGGCGTTACGACGGACTGGTACCGTGCGTTCGAGAGCGGAAGGCCGGTGAGGGTCTCGCCACAGTTTGTTTCTCGGCTTGCGAGAGTCTTAAACCTCTCACGCGCGCAAGAGCTGACCCTTTTTCGCCTGGCATTTGTCGAGATGTATCGGCTTTAGCGTAACAGAAAGATGGCGATCATCATCCGGTAACCGATCGTTTGCCGCGGCCGATGTCGTACGTTGCTCCGGTGACCGGCGTCGCACACCCCTCGCTGGTTTCTTTAAAGGCATCGCCGCTTCAGGAGCCGTCTATAAGCGAATCGATAACGCAGTCGCGATAAACCAGCAAGCCTCGTAGCGAGGACGGCGCGAAATGTACGTTGGACCAGCCGGACAGCGGCCGAAACGCTTGACTCGTCCGCCGTTCGGTCCACTGCTACACCGCAACGGCGACCTCGGTCGGCTCGCCCATCGGTGCGTTCGGTTCGAGCAGCGTCGCGCGCCGGCCACCGCCGACGCGCTCGCGGATCGAGGCGATCAGGACGTAGATCACGGGCACGAACAGCAGGTTCAGCGCCGTTGACACCAGCATGCCGCCGAACACCGCCGTGCCGAGCGAGTTGCGGCTCGCGCTGCCGGCGCCGCTCGCCCGGGTCAGCGGCAAGATGCCTAAGATGAAGGCGAGCGACGTCATGATGATCGGGCGCAATCGGGTCTCGGCCGCCTGTGCGACGGCTAGCGTCGCCGTCATCCCCGTTTCGCGCAGTTGGTTCGCAAACTCGACGATCAGGATGGCGTTTTTGCTGGCGAGGCCGATCAGCATCACGAAGCCCACCTGCACGAACACGTCGCTCGGCAGCCCCCGCAGGCCGATCGCCCAGAGCGCGCCGAGCAGTGCCAGCGGCACGGCGAGCAGGATGACGAACGGGTCCCAGAAGTTCTCGTACTGCGCGGCGAGCACGAGGAACACAAACACGATGCCGAGGCCGAACACGAGCGCGGCGAGATTGCCGCCCTCGATCTGGTCGCGCGTCAAGCCGAACCACGCAGAGCTCGTGCCGTGCGGCAGCTTCGCAGCCGCCAAGCGCTGCATCGCGGCGATCATGTCCCCCGTGCCGACGCCGGGTCGCGGCGCGCCGTCGATTTCGATCGAGCGCTCGAGGTCGAAGTGCGTGATTTCGGTCGGCGCCTTCACCGGCGAGACCGTCATCAGGTTGGAGAGCGGGATCAAGCCGCCTTGCGGCGAGCGCACGTACATCGCTTGCAACCCGGCAAGGTCCGAGCGGAACGGCGCGTCGGCCTGCACGTACACGCGATATGAGCGGTCGTGGAAGTCGAAATCGTTGACGTACTGTGAGCCCTCGAACACGCCGAGCGTCTGCGCGATCGTACCGAACGGTACGCCGAGCGCTTCCGTCTTCTCGCGATCGATGTCGAGATCGTCTTGCGGTGCATCGTCGCGGAACGAGGTGAACGCGCCGGCGAAGTGCGGATCCGTGTTCACCGCGCCGATCAGGCCTCGTGCCGAGTTCGTGAGGATGCTGAAGCCGAGATCGTCGTCGTCAAGCACTTCGAACTGAAAGCCGCCGAAGTTACCGATACCCTGCACCGACGGCGGATTGAACGCGAGCACTTGCGCGTCGGGCTCGCGCGCGAGAATCGGGTAGAGCCGCGCCAGGATCGCCTGGAAGGTATGGCTACTGCCCTTCCGCTCGCTCCACGGCTTGAGCGGAAGGAAATCGACGCCGCGATTCGGCGCGCTGCCGGTAAACCCGAAGCCGTCGAGCACGAAGACCCCTTCGGCTTCGGGGACGGCCGCGCGAATCTCACGCGCGACGCGCCGTGAGACGCGCTGCTCGTATGCCGCCGATGTGCCGATCGGCGTCTGCAGCACCACGATCAGGTAGCCCTGATCTTCGTCGGGGATGAACGATGTCGGCGTGCGCGTATAGCTGTACGCCGTGAGTGCTAGCGCGAACACGAAAATGCCGAGCATCACCAGCCGGTAGCGCACCAGTTCTGGGAGCAGCGCGTGGTACGACGACCGTAGCCGCGCGATCAGCCAGTTGATGAAGCGGAACGCCGTAGCGGTCGCGGGCTTCTGGTGCGCGAGCAATATCGCCGAGAGCGGCGGCGCGAGCGTGAGCGCGGTAAAGAGCGAGATCGAGATCGAGCACGCAATTGTCATCGCGAACTGCTTGTAGAGCAACCCGGTCGAACCCGGGAAGAACGCGACTGGGACGAAGACCGCGAGCAGCACGAGCGACGTTGCGATGACGGCACCCGAGATCTCGCTCATCGCCTCTCGCGCAGCGGCGAGCGGCGCCATGTGCTTTTCCTGAACGAAGCGCGCGATGTTCTCGATGACGACGATCGCATCATCCACCACCAGTCCCAACGCAAGCGTAAGGCCGAAGAGCGTGAGTGTGTTGATCGAGAAGCCGAGCAGCTTCATCAAGGCGAACGTTCCGATTAGCGAGACCGGGATCGTGATCATCGGAACCAGCGTCATCTTTGCGTTCTGGAGGAAAGCGTATATGACGAGCACGACCAGCACGATCGCGAACGCCAGCGTGATCGCGACCTCTTTGATGGACTCGCGCACGAATAGTGTCGCGTCGAAAGGAATCACGTAGGAGACGCCCTGCGGGAAGTTGGCCGACATCTCGTCGAGCGCAGCGCGCACCTTGTCTGCGACGTCGAGTGCGTTCGCGTCCTGCGATTGCACGATGGCAAAGCCGACGCCGTCCTCGCCGTTCCAGCGCATGGCGTTGGTGTAGTCCTCGGCCCCGAGCTCTACGCGGCCGACGTCGGAGATGCGCACGTAGCCGCCGTCGGGCGTCGTCTTGACGATGATGCGCGCGAACTGGTCAGGCGTGGTCAACCGGCCCTGCGCGTTGAGCTGGATCTGATAGAGCTGATCGTTGCGTGAGGGCAGCGCGCCAAGCGAACCGGAGGCGACCTGTTGGTTCTGGCTCTGCAGCGCCGTGATAACGTCGGTCGCCGTGAGGTGCTGAGCTTGGAGCCGGCGCGGGTCCAGCCACAACCGCATCGCGTAGCGGCGCAAACCGAAGGTCTGGATGTCGGAGACGCCGGGGATGCGCTTGAGGTTGTCGATCACGTGGTGCTCGGCGTAATCGCTCAGCTCGCCGTTCGTGAGGTGACCGTTTGAGAGCATCGCGACGCCCAGAATGAGCGCCGAAGAAGACTTCTTCACGACGACGCCGGTCTGTTGCACGGCGACGGGAAGGCGTCCGGTAGCGGTGAGGACGGCGTTCTGCACGTCGGAATCCGCCACATCGAGATCTCGGCCGAGGTTGAATGTGACGGTGATCGTCGAGGTGCCGTCGTTGCTCGATATCGAGCTCATGTAGCGCATGCCTTCGACGCCGTTGATCGCCTCCTCGAGCGGCGTGGTAACCGCGCTCTCGACGGCGGCGGCGTTCGCACCGATGTAATTGGTGCTCACGGTGATCTCCGGCGGCGCGACCTTCGGATACTGCGCGATCGGGAGCGTGGGCAGCGCCACCAATCCGGCGATGAGGATAACGAGCGACGTCACGCACGCAAACACCGGGCGTTCAAGAAAGAAGCGGGTCATGCGGCCATCGGTCCGAGCGCGATGCGCAGCGCGCGGCGCGCGCGGTTCAGCCGCGTGCGGACGGTGTGGTACGGCACGTGATCGAGCGTGGCAATCTCGGCGTTGCTGTAGCCCTGCACATCATGCAACACGATCGTGCGGCATTGCACGGCCGGGAGGCTGAGCAAGGCGCGGCCCAGCTCGCCAATGGTCTCGCGTCGCACGACGGAGCGCTCCGCGCTCGCGGTGTCGACCGCCGGAATCTGGCGCTGGATCGTGCGCGCCCGGGACCGGAGACGATCGTAGGCCACGTTGCGCGTGATGCGGTTGAGCCACGGCAGCGGATCGGAGCCGGCACGGACCGTTCTCGCACGCAGAGCACGTTCGAACGCATCCTGGACGACGTCCTCGGCATCGACCGCGCCGACGAGCCGGCGGGCACGCTGAACCAAACGGGCGCGATAGGTAGCCAACGTGCCGCCGTCAACGACGGAGGCGAAACTTATTCCCATCTTATGCCACCTCCGCGTGTGCGATGCCTGTGAGGTTTCCCTCAGCAAACAGCATGTTGATCGGCGAGTTGCTGAACATGATCGTCCAGCGGCCCGGATTCGCGCGGTCGACGTTGAACTGCGAAGGGTCAGACATGGCCCACCTCCTCGGCTTCTGCAGGTCTCATGTGCCTAGCCTAACAGCGAGGCCTCACGATCCGGGAGTCATCGCTTCTTCCACCCGGGGATTCGGACGGCGTCGTCCCGGCTGCGCTGCCTGCAGACGCCATAATTTAACCCGCGCAGAAAAACACCGATGAAAAGTCCCGCGGGAAGTAGCGGTGACTCCCGACCGTCATGGTGAACGATTACAATTCGACCACAAGACTCGTCCTAACACCCTGAAAGTAGATGTCGGAGGCGAAGATGTCGAACCGTAATGTCGCGCTCTATTTCGCCTGGAACCGGCCGGACGAAGCCAACGCGCAACTTGGTATATTGGATAATCGATGGGCAACAATCTTCGAAATTCGACGTGTGAATTGGCCGAAATCCGAACACCTAGCTGGTCCGGCGAAAAACCAAGGCATCGACGGTACGCTTGAATATCACGTGCTTGCAAATTACCAAACTTTTGCTCAAAGGACGCAAGCATGGACGGAAAACCCGTTGAAAATCGTCGAGCGGATCGCGGCGACGCAGACGTTGCTCGACGAGGAATTCCTCTCGGGCATCGATACGCTCATCGTCATCAGCCTGGATTCGTGGCGGGCCCGGCAAACAGCCGAACCGCAAGAGATCACCGCCGTGAAGGCATTCTTGGCGAACCCGAATCATAGCATATTTGTCTGTCCGCACCATGACGTGGGGAACGTCGACGGTCTAGCGCCCGAAGAGACGATAAAGCGACAGGAGGCTGAGCTGCTGCATCATGGCGACCGCGCGATTCCGCCGCAGCAAAGGTTTGGAACCTTCGGTCTTTCCCTATTGACCGGGCTCGGCGCTTCGGTTCGCAATCGCTTCGGTCTTCGGCCGGCGCACGAGCCAGACGGGTCTCCATCTCCAATTGAGATCGCCGAGGACGTTGACCGGTTTGGCACCCTCGACGGCGTAACGACGTTAAATCTACACATGCACCTTCCACATCTGGAGCCGGTTAACGAAGGCGCGGAGAAATTCGACGTGCTAGCGCAGCAAAGGGTTGATCTCAGTGCACCTCCGCATCCGTTTGTCGCTGCCGGCAACGACCGCTTCAATGCGATTCTTCAGGCGAAGCACGGCGTGTTCGGGGGTCAACTTGTCGTGTGCGATGCGACAGCTTGGTGGTCGAGCGCCGGCGGACTCGAGAGTCTTGAGCAGCTATGGAAGAACATCGTGAAGCGACCGCACAGATCTGAGTGTCGATGTTGAGGATATGCCGTAATGAACGTGAGGCACGATCGGCGCTGAGTGACCCAACCTATCCAAGTTTGAGGAGTGACCCATGACGACAAACGCAATCGCCGCTACTATAATCGAACACCAGGCAAGCCTGGCCGGACAAACGATCGTGGTCATCGGCGGCAGCGCCGGGATCGGACTCGAAACGGCTCGCAAGGCCCGGGCCGAGGGCGCCGACATCATTCTGACTGGGCGCAAGGCTGACGCCCTGCACCGGGCTGCCGACGAACTCGGCGCGCACAGCACCGCCGCCTTCGACGCCACCGATCCGGCAGCACTCGACCGGTTCTTCGAGGGCTTGCCTAATGTGATCGATCACGTGATGGTGACGGCCGGCAGGCCCTACTACGCGCCCTTGACAGACCTCAATCGCGATCTGGCCCACCGGGATTTCGACGAGCATCAGTGGCTGGCAATTGCGGTCGCCCAGCATGCGGTTGGTCGGGTGCGGCCCGGCGGCACGCTGCTGTTTATGGGGGGCACGGGCGGCCGAGCACCTGGACCCGGGTTGTCGCTCGTTGCGGCAGGCACGGCTGCCCTGCCCGCGCTGGTCGCCAATCTAGCGGTCGAAATAGCACCGATCCGGGTCAACGTCATCGCCGCCGGTTTCGTCGACACGTCGCTGTCGGCATCGCTGCTAGGCGATCAACTGGACGCCCGTCGCGATCAACTCCGCGCGACGCTACCCATCCGGCGCGTCATCGGCCCAACCGACGTTGCTGCACTCGCCGTTCACCTTATGACGAACACGGCGATCACCGGAGCAACGATCGACATTGACGGCGGCCAACAATTGATCGCCAAATCGTGAGGACTCGCCGCTTTCTGGGCGGGCGAGGACAACTCGAACGCTTGACGTTTCCCTCCAGGTCGTGACGTAGCAGACGCTGACGGAGTCTTCGGACAAGAGGTTTCAAAATGAAAGCGATACGCGTCCATCGATATGGCGGACCGGAAGTCCTCGAACTCGAGGACATTCAACCGCAGCCTCGGCCACTCCGGTACGACCGCTTCCTGGAAACGGGAGAAGACCACCGCAGAGGACGCCCAATCTCGGCGCCGTTGCTCGCGCTTCCTCCACCCGCTGGCACCGTGCGCTACGTCAAGCCGCTGGCGTTCGATACCTCTGTGATTGACGTGCGTCGTTTTCCCTAACTTTTTCCCTAAAACCGTGGCCAGGGACGGTCAAGGACGAACGCGGGCGAACACGCGGCCTCGCTGCAAAGGATTATCGGACAATGGTTTCCGGGCGTACGCGAACAAGGGCGACCGCACGCGATCAACGCCTTTTCTTCTCTGAAAAACCTGGTGTCGCGAGTTCGATCTGCCGTCTTCCTTGGGTTCAATGCAAGCCGGCAAAAGCCGCACGTCATGATGAGACCATGTTCCTGCATCATTTGTGCGTGGACCACGATCATCGCAGCGGTGCCGTTCGTGGACTCCTCTGCAACGCATGTAATACGGCCCTGGGTTTGCTGGGGGAGCAACCTGATCGCTTCCGAGAGGCGGCCAAGTACCTGGAGTCGCACGGTAGGTGAGCTGTGAAACTTCCCCACTCGTCTTTAAGATTGAGCACTTCCATCAACCAGGAGCCACGCCAAGGTCGCCGCGACATAACGACATAAGATGAAGAGATCGCCCGGGCCCTTCTGGCGCTGAAGCCGCGATAATAGCCCGTTTATGGGCCAGCGCGGCAATGTCGTTCCGACCGATAGCAGAGGCCAAGCCGGGAATCGTCCGAGGTCGAGCGAAGCGGACGGCGTGAAAAGTCGCATCGTCCTCGCAGCGGTCATCGCCGCGACCGTCCCGGCGTTTTCGGCGGCTCAGAGCGCCTCTCCAAATACAAGTGACGAGCCGCCGCGAATCAAAACGCTCACGCCCGATGAGGTGAGGGGTTACCTCGCAGGCGAAGGACTCGGCATGGCAAAGGCCGGGGAATTGAACCACTATCCTGGTCCCAAGCACGTTCTGGCGATGGCTGGTCACCTCGGGCTCTCCGACGCGCAAAAGACAGGGATTGAGAAGATCGAGGCATCTATGACTGCCGCCGCCGTGCCGCTTGGCCGGGAGATTGTCGACGCGGAAGGCGCACTGGACCGCGCATTCGCGGATAAGACGATTGATGAGAGTTCGCTCAGCGCGCTAACGCTTCACATCGGCGACCTTGAGGGCCAATTGCGCGCGGTACATCTTTCCGCGCACCTTGCAACGCGCAAGCTGCTCACGGACGACCAAGTCATGATGTACGACGGCATGCGCGGCAACGGTGGGAGCGAGATGCAAATGCACGATCACGGGGGCTAAACCAAGCCGACACCCGATCTCGCGAACAAGGCAGCCAGAACCCTCTAGCGCGCAAGCAGTCTCACGCCTGCGAAGACTAAGACGGCTGCAAGCATGTAGCGCGTTGCCTGCTGCGACATCCAGCGTAGCCCGATCGTCGTGCCAACCACCGATCCAAATAAGGCGCCGCAGGCATACAGGGGAGCCGCTTGCGAGAGCCGTTGCCCAGCGATGAGTAGTCCCGCGAGTCCTGCGATAGAATTGACCAGGATGAAGGGCGGCGATATGGCGGCCGCACCTCGAGGCGATGCCCACTTAAATGCCAGAAGTTGTGCCGTTAAGAAAACGCCACCTCCGACGCCGCTGAGGCCGGAAACGAATCCGGACGAGAGTCCGACGAGGGCCGCGGGGACAAGGGAATACCTAAGCGGCCCCACGTTGTCCTCGGACCGTCGAAAGGCGATGAGCGCAGCCGCGATGATCAACAAAGTTCCCGTCAGGACAAAGTATGCGCGGCCACTTACAGTCAGCAATCCACCCCCGAATGCAGCCAACAGAGAGGGTAGCGTGAGGCGCGTAAGCAGGTTCCAGTCAATGAGGCCACGGTCGTGAAGTCTCCAGGTCGCGTAGCCGGCGGCAACGATGTTGAGAAGGAGCGCAGTTGTCCGCATCTCGGAGGGAGCAAAGCCGGCGAATGCCATCACGGCCAGAAACGCCGTTCCACCGGCCTGCCCGACGGTCGCATACATAAGCGACACCGCGGCGATAAGGAGCGAGATGAGTTCTTGACTCATACCGGCGTCGTGAAATTGCCTAGCCTGCTCGGCCGACTCATGTATCGAAGCCCTTCGCCAGTAGTGACCTCGTGCCCGCGATCGCCGACAGGGCCACGCGCCCGGTGCAGGCTTTTTCGGCTTTAGACAAACTGCCGGAAATTACAGAAACTTCCAAACCGCGTCCGCGCAAGGCCCCCCGCACGTGGGGGGCTGAGCCCCAGCGGTCGCTCGAGCGCGTGCAGGTTCCTTCTACGGCTCAAAGCCTCGTCGATAATCGAAGATTACTGCGAGGAGATGATGGTAATGCCGTTTCCGCTGGCGGCCCTCATAGCGCTATCGGCCTCGCCGGCAGGTGTCCTACTCGACGCGATCCATGAACAGCGCAAACTGTCTGACGGAAATCGGGTCGGAAAGGATAACTCCGTGGAAGCGACCTTTAGCCGTACCGGCCCGTTCGATCTCGACGTCGAACGTAGGAGCGTCATCGACGACGTGCCCGTCCCACAGGGCCGTGAACGAACCGCTGCGTCCTCGCAACCTGCCGATGACGCCGGCGAAATGAGCGTTCTCGATGTCCCGTGCGTAGTTGCGCCGCATCAGCGCCACGAGCGCCCCCGCGAGGGCATCGGCGTTACGATACGTCACGGATCGTTCGGCGCCAAAGAATGCCTCCGCAAAGTTCGCGCCAGTGTCGACCCCAAGGCTCTCGCGAGCCGACTGGTTTGCCGCGTTGACTTCGAGCCACGGGCTGAGCGCCAGTGCCGGACCCCGCTCGAACCGACGCACGAATTCGAAGATCGCTCCACGCCAGGCCGACATGCTATCGGTCGCCAACGGCGACCGCTGCGTGGCCTTCCCGGCCAGCGCGAAGAGGTGCGTGGTTTCGATCTCGTTCAGCTGTAGGGCGCCCGAGATCGCCCCCAAGACCTCGATCGAGACGTCGAATGTGCGGCCTTGCTCGATCCAGGTGTAGTACGCCGTCGAAATCCCGGCCAGCGCGCTGACCTCTTCGCGGCGCAGGCCCGGCGCCCGCCGGCGCCGGCGAAAGTGCGGAAGTCCACACGATTCGGGGAGCAGGCGCGTTCGTCTGCTCATGAGGAACTCGGCTAACTGAGCGTGCCGGGTGGATCGCGCGTCGGGCTGTATCACGCAAACTCCCTCTGGGACAGTGCTGCCCCTCACGCTACACCGCTCGCGTGGAGCAGACTAGCAACTAGCAGTGAGTGTCTGCCCGCTTGGGCCCTAGAATCGCCGCCCGCGGGGATGTATAATGGGCCAGCCCTGGTCTCCCAACTCTTATGCACGCTCGGGGTGGCGCCTTTGGACCGTCAATCGGAATTGCGGGCATTTCTCACCGCTGCGCGTGCACGACTGCGGCCGGAGCACGTCGGGTTACCCTTGACGACGCACCGGCGGGTTCCGGGCCTGCGGCGCGAAGAGGTCGCCGAACTCGTGGGCGTTTCCCCCAACTGGTATGCCGCCTTTGAAACCGGCAATAGCGACCGCAATTTCTCTCCCGCGTTCGTTCAACACGTTGCCGAAGCGTTGCGGCTCGATCAGGCCGATCGCGTGCGCCTCTTTAGGCTTGCACTCCCGGAGGTGGCCGCCGTCGCGGAGCACTTTGAGGCGATCTTGGCTTCGGCCGAAGAGTTGGTGCGGGACGCGCGTGCCAGTGCCGGTCGTGCGCTCGCAGGAATCATCTCTCAGCGTCTCATGACCGAAGAGTCCCTGCGTGAAGTGCGTGCTGCAGGCGGTCGCGCGCTCGCATCGGCGATCTGCCGCGAGATCGCCGCTCGGGACTTGTCGTAGGGTCTCCATGCAAAGCCTGCTCACGCGGGACGAGTGCCGGCTCGTACAGGCCAGTTTTGCGCAGGTCGAACCAATCGCCGACCGCGTCGCCGCGACGTTCTACCGGCGGCTATTCGAGCTGGACCCTGGCCTGCGGCCCCTCTTTAAGATCGATTTGCGACAGCAGGGAGTCAAGTTCATGGAAAAGCTGGCTGTCGCGGTGACGGCTTTGGAAAACCTCGATTCGATCGCGACGCTCGTTCAAGCGCTCGGGCGCCGTCACGCCGAGTACGGCATAGCCGCGGAGGATTATGACACTGCGCGCGTAGCGTTGCTGTTCGCTCTCGGAGACGCCCTCGGCCCGTCGTTCGACAACAGTCTGCGCGACGCGTGGGCCGGCGCGTTCGAAACCCTCTCCGCCGAAATGATACGTGCGGCCGAGGATACGCCACACCCCAGGATCACTCGCTTGCGACCGTAGTCCGAGCCGATCGCGCTTTACCTGGTAGTCGCACTTGCCTATCCCGGCTTCGTTGTGGCTCGCCCTTGCGGTCTCTACAATACCCGTGAGGCGACCTCATCCCCCTGAGATTGCCGCAATGACTCTGGGGTGCCCAAAGGCTGGTTTTGCATGTTGGAAAAGCTCAGCATCAATCGCCGTCGCTTTTCCGGCGCTGCAGCGGCTGCGCTGGCCGCCGGGCCCTTGGGTCTTCTCGGTCTTAGAGAAGGGACTAACGCCATGACTGTCGTCGCACAAAAGACCGGAAGCGATACGGCTGCTATTCGTCCGTTTCCTCAAGTGAACGTTCCCGAGTCAGAGCTTACCGAATTGCGCCGGCGCATCAGCGCTACGCGATGGCCCTCCCGTGAATTGGTCGACGACCAGACGCAAGGCGTTCAGTTGGCGATGACGCAGGCGCTGGCACGCTATTGGGCGACCGATTACGATTGGCGCAGGTGCGAAGCGAGGCTGAACGCGATACCGCAGTTCCTGACCGAGATCGACGGCCAGGAGATCCATTTCATTCACGTGCGCTCGAAGAACGAGAACGCATTACCGCTCATTGTAACGCATGGTTGGCCCGGCTCGATCATCGAACAGCTCAAGATCATCGATCCGCTGACCGATCCGGCCGCGCACGGGGCCGGCCCGTCGGATGCGTTTCACCTCGTGATCCCATCGATGCCCGGGCACGGATTCTCGCCGGCGCCCACGACTCTCGGCTGGGATCCCGTGCGCATCGCAAAGGCGTGGCTCGTACTGATGGAGCGGCTCGGTTACGATCGGTTCGTCGCGCAGGGCGGTGACTGGGGAGCCAACGTCACCCAAGAGCTGGCGTTGCTCGCGCCCACCAAGGCGATCGCAATCCACACGAACATGCCGGGCACGGTTCCGGCCGACATCTTAGCCGCCGCTAAGTCTGGGGCCAAGTCGCCGGTGGCGCTTTCCGGCGACGAACTCCACGCGTTCGAGCAGTTGAGCGATTTTTATGCAAAGCATCTCGGCTATGCAGTCGAGATGACCAACCGCCCGCAAACGCTCTACGGGCTCAGCGACTCGCCGATTGCGTTAGCGAGTTGGATGCTCGACCACGACAAGGATAGTTACGAGATGATTGCGCCGGCGTTTTTTGGGCACCCGGGCGGTCTGTCGCGCGACGACGTGCTGGACAACGTTACCCTCTACTGGTTAACGAACACGGGCATCCCGTCGGCCCGCCTCTACTGGGAAAATAAACTCGATTTTTTCGACATCAAAGGCGTCGCCGTACCGGTTGGCGTCAGCGCGTTCCGGTACGAACTGTACCAGGCGCCACGCAGCTGGTCTGAAAAAGCGTATCCGAAGCTCGTCTACTACAAGAAGCACGACGTCGGCGGACACTTTGCGGCCTGGGAACAACCGGAACTCTTTTGCGAAGACGTTCGCGGGACGTTCCGATCCGTGCGAGCGACGAAGTAAGACAGGAGCCGAGTATGAAGCCTCTCTCGATCCTCGCACTTTCTCTCTTGGCGGTTGTGTCGGGAACGTTCAGCGGGCGCGCCGCGACTTCCGTCAAGAACATTGTCTTGGTACACGGCGCCTTCGCAGATGGATCGAGCTGGTCAAAAGTTATCCCCCTGCTTCAGGCAAAGGGCTATAACGTCATCGCCGTTCAGAATCCGCTTTCGTCGCTTGCCGATGACGTGACAGCAACGAAGCGTGCGATTGCGCAGATGAACGGTCCGGTGATCCTCGTCGGCCACTCCTGGGCGGGTATGGTCATTAGTGAAGCCGGAAACGATCCCAAGGTCGCCGCCCTGGTGTACATCTCCGCACTCGTGCCGAAAAAGGGTCAAGCCGGGGCCGACACGACCAAGGGATATCCGGCCGCTCCGGGTTCTGCCCAAGCGAAGCCCGATGCCGCCGGCTATCTGACCCTCACGCGCAAGGGCGTCGACGAGGATTTTGTTCCCGAACTGCCTGCCGCCGAGCGTGGGATCGTGTATGCAACGCAGGGGCCGTGGAACTCCGCCGCTCTCGCTGAGAAGGTTCAGAACCCGGCGTGGCGGTCAAAGCCGTCATGGCTGATCGCAGACGCCAACGATCGCATGGTCCCACCGCAGTATGAAAAAGACACCGCAAGGCAAATTCATGCGAAACTGACGATCCTTGCAGCGGGTCACGTTCCAATGCTCTCGATGCCGGATCGCGTTGCGGCCGTGATCGTCGACGCTGCCACTTCCTCGGCGAAGTAGGCGGCGACCCGTGAAAGCGTCTGTTGTGACCGCATACGGCGGTCCGGAAGTAATGAAATATCAGGACATGCCGGATCCCAAACTGGGTTCGGGCGACGTCCTCGTCCGGGTGGCCGGCATCGGCATCAACCCGGAAGACATACTAGAGCGCAAGGGCGCCGTCAAGGGGTGGCAGCTGCACTTTCCGGCGATCATCGGCGTGGACGTGTCGGGAACGGTGGTCGCGACGGGCGACGGCGTCACGGACCTCACGGTCGGCGAACGCGTTTGCGGGTGGTCGTACCACACCTACGCCGAGCTCGTCGCCGACAAAGCGATTCTTTTTGCCAAGGTGCCGGAGACGATGGACCTCGTCGACGCGGCCGCGATTCCGCTCGCGGGCGTCACCGGCAGCCAGTTGATCTCGGTCGCGAGCGGAGTGCACGCCGGCCAGACGGTGCTGGTCTCCGGCGCGGCGGGCGCCGTCGGTCGCTCAGCCGTCTATAGGGCGAAGGTCTCGGGCGCGCGCGTGATCGCGGGCGTGCAGCGTTTTCAGCTCGATCAGGCGCAAAGCATCGGCGCGGACGAAACGGTCGCCCTCGACGACCCAGCCGCCTTCGCGACGATTCCACAAGTCGACGTCGTGGCGAACGCGCTTCGCGGAAAAGCGGCGACCGATCTCCTCGTGAAGGTCAAGGACGGCGGGGTGTTTGCATCGGTGACGGGCGAGCCCGACGGCGCGGAGGGCTACCCAAAGGTGCGCGTCGTACCGTTCGTTTCAAAGCAAGACCGAGCGACCATCGCCTTCGTCGCCGATGCCGTAGGCGCCGGCAAGATGACGATCCCGATCGGCCGCCGCGAAGAACTCAAGAGTGCGGGCGCCGCGCAGGCCGCCTTCACGAAGGGCGGTATCGGTAAGGTGCTGCTCACCCCTTAAATTCTCCCTATCCAAATTGGAGTCATCAATGGACGAAGTACAAGTCGAACAGATGATCTATGAGATGCCGCCGCGCGAGGGATTTACCATCGCTCACTTTCTCACCGTGGCCGACCTCAAGCGATCCGCCGAATTCTACAAAACGATCTTCGGCGGAGAAATTGTGAGCATGGGCGACGGAGACGCACCGCCGTACATCAAAATCGCCAACACGTGGCTTATCATCAACCTGGGAGGCGGTCCGACACCCGACAAACCGACGGTGACGCTCCGGCCCCCTCCCGATCCCAATCAGATCAGTAGTTTCATGAATATCCGCGTTGCGGACATTCAAGCGTGCTACGAGCTATGGAAGAGCCGGGGAGCGGAGTTCCTCACGGAACCAAAGGACAAGTACGGTGAGATACGCTGCTACATCCGCGATCCTGATGGTTATATTATAGAAGTTGGACAAAGCAAGCCGGACTTCGCGTATGGCTAACAGCTACGAGATGCCCCCGCGCGAGGGGTTCACCATCACGTATTTCATCACCGTCGACGACATCGACCGATCGGCTGATTTTTATGAAAAGGTGTTCGGAGGTCGCGTTCTGAGCCGAGGCGACAGCAGGGGTGCGTCTGGGCACATTGCGATCGCGAATACTTGGCTGATCGTCAACGTCGGCGGCGGGCCGACCCCGGACAAGCCGTCGGTAACGCTCAGCGTCCCCGCCGATCCGGATATGGTCAGCAGCTTCTTGAATATCCGCGTTGCGGACATTCAAGCGTGCTACGAGCTATGGAAGAGCCGGGGAGCCGAGTTCCTCACGGAACCAAAGGACAAGTACGGCGAGACACGCTGCTACATCCGCGATCCTGATGGCTACATTATCGAAGTTGGACAAAGCAAGCCGGGCTTCGCTTACGGTTAAGCTGCATGCCACACGTCCGTCATTCGACCGCCCAAGTAGGCCCGGCGAACGTTTTTTACCGTGAAGCCGGTACACCAGGACGTCCGGTTCTCTTGCTGCTCCACGGCTTTGCAAACTCGTCACACTATTTCCGGCACTTGATGCCGAAGCTCGCAGGCCGATTTCACCTAATTGCACCAGATCTGCCCTCCTTCGGATTTACGACGATCGAAGAGGGAGCGGGCTATCAGTTTACTTTTGCCGGTCTGACGGAGACGATCCAGGGCTTTGTCAACGAACTTTCGCTACGGCGCTTTGCGATGTACGTGTTCGATTACGGCGCACCCGTCAGCTTCAATCTGGCGGTCGCCAATCCGGATAGCGTGACAAATGCAGATGTCCGATTTTTGGACACCGGCCACTTCGCTCTTGAAACCAACGTCGATGATTTCGCGTCCGAAATCCTGAAATTGACAGTTAATGCATGAGGGCAATAGTGTAATCGCGCCTCCGGCAGCGTGCTCGCGCGTGCTGGATCGAACAGAACTGCCGGTCGATACCGTCCAGCTGGCTCGTTTTCTCATCGGCAAAATGCTCGTCCGGGAACTGGCCGAAGGCGTGGCGGGCGGCCGTATCGTCGAGACCGAGGCATATCCCATCGGCGACGCCGCGGGTCACGCGTATCGCGGCATCACCCCTCGCAATCAGGCGCTTTTCCTCGAGCGCGGACACGCATATGTATACGTCGCGTACGGCAGCTCGTTTATGATGAACGTCTCGAGCGAGACACCGGGCGTGGGCGCCGGCGTCTTGATCAGGTCAATCGAGCCAACCGATGGCATCAGCATCATGCAGCGAAATCGTGGCACCGAGCAGGTCCGAGATTTGGCGCGGGGCCCGGGACGGCTGTGCGCGGCCTTAGGCATCGATCGCCGCCTGGACGGGATCGACCTCTGTCAGGTGGGTCCGCTTTGGCTCGGATCTGATGGTCAGTCGGCGGACGAAATCGGGCAGGGCAAACGCATCGGCATCATTCGCGCGGCCGATAGTCCGCTGCGGTTCTACGTGCGCGGCAATTGCTTCGTCAGCGGTGCGCGGGCGCTCAACAGATGAGAAAGCTCTACGAGGTTCCCCTGCGCACGCACTGCACACTCTCAGTGTATAGACCGTGCGGACAACAACCGCTAATGTGGAATCGGAGATGAACGAAGCGTTTGCGACCCCCAAACAGATCGACGCCGGCGCTCTCAGCGTCGGTTACGTCGAAGCCGGCCCGGCAGATGGGCGTCCGGTCGTTCTCCTTCACGGTTGGCCGTACGACATCCATTGCTTTGCCGACGCCACCGCGCTTCTGGCGCCTGCGGGATACCGCGTTATCGTTCCGTATCTGCGCGGCTACGGCCCGACGCGTTTTCTTTCGAGCGGGACCGTTCGCAACGGCGAGCAGGCGGCATTTGCCGTCGACACGATCGCCCTGATGGACGCTTTGCGGATCGACCGCGCGATCGTCGCCGGCTTCGATTGGGGCGGCCGCGCGGCGAACATCATGGCCGCGCTCTGGCCCGAGCGATGCATCGGGCTCGTTTCGGTCAGCGGCTATCAGGTCATCAACCTCAAAGCTACGCAACGGCCGCTGCCGCCGAAGGCGGAACTGGCATGGTGGTACCTGTTTTACTTCTGCACCGAGCGCGGCCGGATCGGGTACGGCGAAAACCGCCACGACTTCAATAAGCTGATCTGGACGCTCGCATCGCCGAAATGGAGGTTCGACGATGCAACCTACGAGCGCAGTGCGCAATCCTTCGACAATCCCGATCACGCCGATATCGTCATCCACAACTACCGCTGGCGGCTAGGCCTTGCGCAAAGCGAGCCGCAGTACGCCGGTATCGATGCAAAACTGCAAGAGGCCCCGATTATTTCGATCCCAACGATCACGATCGGCAGCGATTTCGACGGCGCGGCCGCGAACGGCACGGCCTATCGCGACAAGTTCTCCGGTAAATATTCCCACCGAACTCTGGACGGCATCGGTCACAACGTGCCTCAAGAAGATCCCCAAGCCTTCGCGCAAGCCGTAATCGACGTCGACCGCTTCTCGTCAGCATTGGAGTAACAGACCCATGCCTCAGGCAGTGAAGTACGACCGGCGCCGCTTTGTTGGCACGGCGGCCATGACCGTTGTCGCCGCCCAGCTCGGGACGCTTGGCCGCGCGCAATCCAGCGGCGCGACGGGAAGTCCTTCGAACGGCGATACAGCCGCCATTCGACCATTCCACGTTCGTTTTCCGCAGGCCGATCTCGACGATTTGAGCCGGCGCATCGCGCAGACGCGGTGGTCCGATCGCGAGACGGTCTCCGACTCCTCCCAGGGCGTGGACCAAGCCGTGCTGCGAGATCTCGCGCGCCATTGGTCGACCGATTATAGTTGGCGCAAGTGCGAAGCGAACTTGAACGCGCTGCCGCAATTTCTGACCGAGATCGACGGTGTCGACATTCACTTCATCCACGTCCGCTCGGCTCATGCAAATGCTCTGCCGGTGATCGTCACGCACGGCTGGCCTGGATCCATCATCGAGCAGCTCAAGCTCATCGGTCCGCTGAGCGATCCGACGGCGCACGGGGGAAGCGCAGCCGACGCCTTCCATGTAGTGATCCCCTCGATCCCCGGCTTCGGTTTTTCGGGGAGGCCGAAAACCGTCGGCTGGAATCCGGCCCGAGTCGCGCGCGCTTGGGCCGTACTCATGAAGCGTCTGGGTTACGGCAAGTACGTCGCGCAAGGCGGCGACGTGGGATTTTCCGTGACGAGCGCGCTCGCGAAGCAAGCGCCTCCGGGGTTGGCAGCCATGCATACGAACTTCCCCTGGACGGTTCCCTCGGACATCGCAAAGGCGATGCAGTGCGGCGAGCCCGCGCCGGCCGCTTTACCGGAGGACGAAAAACTCGCGTACAAACAACTGCAATACTTTACGTCGAAGCAATTCGCGTACGGCGCAATGATGGGCACTCGTCCGCAGACGCTCGCCGGGCTGAACGACTCGCCGCTCGGACTCGCTGCGTGGATCATCGATCATGGTGACGGCTGGGCGCAGCCGGCGGCGACCGTTACCTCGGCGCTCGCAGGGCGGACGATCGACGGGCACTCGGCCGGCGCTCTCACGCGGGATGACTTTCTCGATAACATCACGCTCTACTGGCTGACGCAAACGGCGATCTCGGCGGCTCGGGTTTACTGGGAAACCAGACAAGCGCCCGATCCGATCGACGTCACCATCCCTGCCGCTGCGACGATCTTCCCCGGCGAGCTGTATCAAGCGCCGCGACGCTGGGTCGAGAGCGGTTATCACAACCTCGTTTACTACAACCGCGTCGACAAGGGGGGTCACTACGCGGCCTGGGAGCAGCCGGAGCTTTTCTCGCAAGAACTTCGGGCCGCGTTCCGGTCGGTGCGATAGCAATCAACCACAATCGGCGGCGCTTTTTGCAAAACGCGGGCCTAACACTCGCCGCGGTTTCATTGGCCGCCGTGACACAGGGGCGAACCATGACGCAGAAGACCCAAACCGCTCCACTGCCCATCGAGGGAGAGTTCCCCTCGCTCGCCGGCGCGACGGCGTGGCTCAATTCGGCGCCGCTCGCGCCCGCGGGACTGCGCGGCAAGGTCGTACTCGTCGACTTCTGGACGTATTCGTGCATCAATTGGCGGCGCTCGGAACCTTACGTCCGCGCGTGGGCCGAGAAGTACAAGGATCGTGGCTTGGTCGTGATCGGCGTTCACTCGCCCGAATTCGCCTTCGAACACGAAGTCGACAACGTTCGCTGGGCGGCAGAGAACATGCGCATCGAGTATCCGATCGCGATCGACAACGATTTTGCGGTCTGGAACGCCTTCGACAACGACTATTGGCCCGCGCTATACTTCGTCGACGCGCAAGGACACATTCGGCATCACCAATTCGGCGAAGGTGACTACGCCCGGTCGGAAAGGGCCATCGCGCAGTTGCTGACCGAGGCCGGGGTCACCGGCATCCCCCGCAACCTGGTTTCGATCGATCCCGGCGGGTTTGAAGCTCCCGCCGATTGGCCGGACTTGCAGTCGCCGGAAAATTATCTCGGGTACGACCGATCGACGAACTTCGCGCCGCCCGGCGCCGCACGAACGGACAAGTCTCACCTTTATGCCGTGCCCGCGCATCTCGAGCTTAACCATTGGGCGCTCGCGGGCGACTGGACCATCGGGAAACAGTCGATCGTGCTCGGCAAAGCCGGCGGGCAGATCGCGTATCGTTTCCACGCCCGCGACCTTCATCTGATCGCCGGTGCGCGGGCGGCCGGCACGTCCGTGCGGTTTCGCGTGCTGCTCGACGGTCGTCCGCCGGGCGCCGCCCACGGACTCGACGTCGACGAACAAGGCTATGGCACGGTGACCCGACCGCGACTTTATCAGCTGATCCGCCAGCCGAAGCCGATCGTCGATCGCCGGTTCGAGATCGAATTTCTCGATCCGGGCGTCGAAGCATACGACGTCACATTCGGCTGACCCGAATCGTATAGGTAAGAAGTTCAGCTGCTTGCGTCAACCGGTCGATTAGTCTCACGCTATACTGAGAGGGAGAGGGGACGCTGAACGGTCCGCAAGAAGTCTCGCGTGACTTTGTCGGCAGGTCGTCCTAAGAGTTGTTCGAGATCGTCTGCATCGTCCAGTGAGTTGGGCATCCAAGGGAGAAGCCGCGACCAAATATGGGCGAAGAACTCGAAACTGATTATCTCGTGGTCGGGGCTGGGGCCGCCGGGATGGCGTTTACCGACGCGCTCCTAGAGCATTGCGACGCGACAATCACGATCGTCGATCGTCGTCACGCGCCCGGAGGACACTGGATCGACGCCTATCCCTACGTGCGGCTACATCAGCCGTCCGCTTTTTACGGCGTCAGCTCAGTGCCGCTCGGGCAAGATGCCCTCGATGTGGTCGGGACCAATGCCGGCTACTACGAAACCGCCAGCGCCGACGAGATTCGAGCGTATTACGCCAACGTGATGCTTCGCCGCTTTCTGCCGAGCGGCCGCGTTCGCTATTTCCCAAGCAGTGACTATCTGGGGGACGGCCGCGTTGGCTCCCGGCTGGGTGGGCAGGTTTGGAAGGCGCGCGTACGACGTAAGGTCGTCGACACCACCTATCTCGAAGGCGCCGTCCCTGCGACCAGCGCACCGCCGTTCCAGGTCGCCGACGGAGTTCGCTGCGTGCCCGCAGGCCAGATCGCGCGCATCAGCGAGCACCCCGAGGGCTTCGTCATCATCGGAGCGGGCAAGACAGCCTTGGACGCCTGCGTCTGGGTGCTCGAGCAGGGCGTCCCCGCTTCGGCGATCCGTTGGATCAAGCCGCGCGAAGCATGGTGGATGAACCGGCGCTTCCAACAACCGCACTCACTACTCCCGCAGGCGTATAACGGACTCGCGATCCAGCTCGAGGTCATGGCGCTGGCGACATCGATCGGGGATCTGTTTACGCAGCTCGAAAACCAGGGGCTTTTCCTTCGCGTCGATCCGGCGGTCCCTGCGACTATGTTCCGTGGCGCGGTCATCAGCCAGGCGGAGCTGAGGCTGCTTCGTCAGATTGAAGATGTCGTTCGGCTCGGTCACGTGCGTAGGATCGAGCGCGATGAGATTGTCTTGGATGAGGGCACCGTGCCGACGAGCGAAGGGACAGTGCATGTCCATTGCGCGGCGAGAGGGCTGGCGCGACGTCCAATCCGCCCGATCTACGAGCCGGAACGGGTGACGGTCCAGCCTTTCCAGTGGGGGTTTGCTTGCTACCAGTTCGCCACGCTCGGCGTCCTGGAGGCTACGGTAGAAAGCGACGAAGAGAAAAACCGCCTCTGTCCTCCCATCGCTTACTGGGACGCAAACACCGATTACCTGTCAGCGTTCCTGGCCGCCTTTACGAATCAGCCGGCCCGCCTGGGGCCTCCGGCGCTCGCGAGCTGGGCGATGGCCACGCGGCTCAATCCACTCGGGGCGCTCGCGCTCCATCGCGACGATCCGCTCGTCATCGACGCTCGCGGACGCATCAAACGCTGCGCGCCCGCTGCGACGAACAATCTCGCGAAGCTGCTCGGGACGAGCGCCGCATGATTGCACAAGAATTGATCTCTCAGGCTTACTCCGCTTTCAACCGGCGGGATATTGACGCCGTACTCGTGCTAATGAGCGAGCATGTCAGTTGGCCCAAGGCCTCTGAGGGTGGCCGGGTCATCGGGAAGCAAGAAATCCGAGACTATTGGACGCGTCAGTGGGCTGAGTTTGACCCTTGCGTCGACGTACTTGAAATCATCGACGGTGAAGCGGGCAAGATCGATGTCAAGGTTCATCAGCTTGTAAAGACCTTGAAAGGCGACGTCTTGTCAGACAAGGAGTTATGGCACGTCTATACCATTGCGAACGAACTTATTGAGCGCATGGACATCAAGGAAGGCGAAGGCGGTTCAGAAGGTCCCTCCCCGGCTTTCTCGGGGAGCGATCGCGCGAAATGATCCCGAGCGCGGCCGCGGGCACGTCAAACGGTAAGCGAACTACCTTCGTTCGTTACCTGCCGTAACAGCCTTCAATTCGTCGAGCGACTCCCGAATGATGTCGGACAACGAGGCGGTGTTGCTCAGCTCGATCCAGCGATCGAAGGCAACCTTAAAAACGGCAACCCCGGCTTCGGCGGCCAAACGCGCCGCCGGATCGCCGACACCGCGTTGACGCAATGCTTCTGCAAGCGATGCTGCGAGCGACGCGAGCTTGATTAACTCGCGCTCTTGCAGATCCGCATGCGCGTCGATGATGCGCTGGCGCCGCCGCGCGTGGTCGAGCCGGTCTACGAACAGTTCGCCGGCCGTCGCAAGAGCCGCGGCGATCGTGTCGATCGGCGTCGCGCCGGCGGGCGCATCGGCGATACTTTGCATGAGCAGCCCCGAGAACCCGGAGCTGCCTCCGAACAGCACCTCGCGTTTGTCCGAATAGTGCCGGAAAAACGTCCGCTCCGTGAGGCCGGCTCGGGCGGCGATCTCGGCCACGGTCGTTTGCTCGAACCCGCGCTCGCCGAAGAGCTCCATTGCCGCGCGCTCGAGGCGCCCGCGAGCCTCCGGCTGCCATCTGCTCATGGATTCGAGTATACATGATGACAGCGGTTGACATCAGTGGTATGCTCTATGTCAGTTACTGACATCACATAGGAGTATCCCAATGCGGGTCTTCGTAACCGGTGCGTCCGGCTGGATTGGTTCCCACGTCGTCCCCGAGATCATCCGCGCCGGCCACCAGGTCAGCGGCCTCGCTCGCTCGGACGCATCGGCTGCTGCCCTCACCTCAGCCGGCGTCGAGGTCCATCGCGGCTCGCTAGACGACCTCGACGTCGTGCGGAGCGCGGCCGCCGCATCGGAGGGCGTCATCCATCTTGCCTTCGATCACCGCAAGGCGTTCTCGGGCGACTTCCAGGGCGCGGCCGATGCGGATCGCCGAATCATCGAAACCATCGCCGAAGCGCTCGCCGGCACCGATCGCCCGCTGGTTCTTGCCGGCGGCCTGCTCGGCGTCGCGCCGGGACGCGTCGCGATGGAAAAAGACGAACCGGACCTCGCCCACCAGCCCAGTGGTCCGGCAAAGCGTTCCGAGACCGCGAAATTTACGGTGTCCCTCGCATCGCGCGGCATCCGCTCCGTCGTCGTTCGCCTCTCACCGACCGTGCACGGCGAAGGTGACTATGGCTTCATGGCGCGCATCATCGGCATCGCGCGCGACAAGGGCGTCTCCGGGTATATCGGCGATGGCAGCAACGAGTGGCCTGCCGTGCACGTCAGGGATGCCGCACGTCTCTTTCGTTTGGCGCTGGAGAGCGCGCCGGCGGGTTCGGTCGTGCACGCCGTCGCCGACGAAGGCGTGCCGTTGCGCGACATCGCCGAGGTGGTGGGCAGAAAGTTGAACGTCCCCGTCGCCTCGATCTCGTCCGACGATGCGCCCGCACACTTTTCATGGCTCGCGGGCTTTCTCGGCATGAACAGCCCGGCATCGAGCGCTCAGACCCGCGAGCTTCTGAGCTGGCAGCCCGTGCATCCCGGCCTGATCGAAGACCTCGACGAAGGCCACTACTTCAACCGGCCCGCCGCCGACAAATATTAGATGAGCTCGTCTCTCACCGGGTTTACAGAGAGGGTCGAAAGGGCGAGACGTTTGAGGCCCGATCCAATCGGGCCGGCGCAGGGTTGAGCGCAGGCGGTTATCGGTTGAAGGCCGCGACGCAGCGATCGAAACCTTTGCGCAACACCTTTAGGCTGCGGCGCAGCGCGCCATAGTCCATCTCTTCATGCCGGTCCAGCTCGTCGATGAGCTGGTGCTCGATCCACTGGATGATCCTCGAGTACGCTACCAGAGCTTCGTGGACACCCATCCGATCGTATTGCTTCTGCCCAAGGAGCTCGCGTATCAGTGCTTCGAACTTCGCGGCGGCGATCGCGAGACGGTCCGCCGCAATGAACTGCGTTCGACGACCGGCGTCTTGCGCGCTGAGGGTGAAAATCGCTCCTCCGCACAAGAGCGCGCCGGGGCCATTTTCGTCGAGCGCTCCTCCCGGTGCGATGGCGCCGAGCCCGTCCTCCGCGATCCGCGTTCCCATCATCGTGGATCCAGGCAGCCCTAGTGGCATCCCGAAGGCGGCCAAGGACAACGATGAAAGCCGCGCCGCCAAGGGTCCGGCTTTGGACTTCGAGATGACCGAGGCAGCCAAATTGCCCTGACCAAGTAAGTCCCGATAGGCTTCGAACGCGGTCGCGCGCAAGTGCCTGCCACGCTCGGGAGGGGCGCCCAGTTTTTTCGCGACTTCTGCCAGGAAGCGGTCCTGCGCCGAACGGTCGACGCTGATCCCATTATAGGACCGCACGTCCTGTGCGAGGGGCCAATAAAGATCGAAAGTCGCGAGTTCCAGCAGGACGATGCATGCCTGAATAGGAGAAGACGCGTCGCGAAGTTCTCCGACGTACCGATCGAGCGCGTCGGGCTCGCCGAACTCCCGCGCAACGCCGTCGCCCTTGGCGCGCAAGAACTCGCCGGTCATCCCGCGCCAACCGGCGAACCATTCTTCCTTCAACGTCTGCATTGCGAGCAGTTCCGCCTCATCTCGCGCATCTCTCGATTCCGAGCGACGAGGCCGGGTCGCACGAATATCGCTTTCGACCAGATTGCCTTGGAGCTTGGCGAGAACTGAAAGGGTCCGAAAATCTACTTTAAGCGCTTCGACAAGGGTCGCGGACATAAAGCTCCAAAAAAAAATAAGAGCACCGCTGGATTGCCGCCCACGTGTTATTTGGACGACGCGCTCTACGTCACCTCCGCTTAATGTGCACGAACCGCTGCTTAATTCAGATTAAGGTATGTTTATTTGCTAGCATTTCTGATGGATAGGCGTGCCACCCTCGGTACCTTTTGCAAGAAAATTTCTTCGCTCTTCGGCCTCGGTAAGATTGAGCGACCAAAGCGATCCAACACGCCGCGATCGTCGTAGCGCAAGACCGAAGAATATCTGGCTGTGGGCTCACCACCGTGTCGCCATTCTCCCTGAAAAGGATTTACGACAGCCCGAAGAAGATTGCCGAGACCAGTGCGGCGCAAATCGCAGCGACGCGCGTCACGGGCGCTGCCCTTCACGGACTATCCGTCGCAAAGTAACGTTGATCCGTCCGTTTTCGAATAACCCCGCGGCCTTCAGCAGCGTTGAAGTCCCAAGTCGAATCCGTTCGACGCCGTGGAAAATAAGCCGCGAGGAGCCGCCGAACCAAACGAGATCGCCGCTGTGCAGTGCGAATCTCTTCACGGGGTCTTTACGCGATAGGCCGCCGACTGCAAATGTGGCGTCGTCACCGAGCGAAATCGAAACGACCGGCCCATCCAAGCTTGAGTCGCCACGATCATGGTGCAAGCCGAGGTGCGCCTCGCCGTCGTAATAGTTGATCAAGCACAGATTCGGCGGAACGGCTTCGCCCGTGACGCCGGCCCAAACCTCGAGGAAGCGTTGGGGAATCGCCGGCTACGGCTTTCCGCTCACCGGATGCGTGCTTTGGTAGCGATAACCGCGTTCTCGATCCGTTACCCAGCCGAACTCACCGGCATTGCTCATGCGAACGCTCAAAGGCGCTCCGGTCTTGGGCATCGTCTGCGTAAAGAGCGGTGCTGCCTCGAGAAGTTTACGAACCTCGTTCGCGATCTCTAGCTGGCCGGCGTCGTCGAAGTATTGCGGCAGATAGTGGAAGCCGCTGGGGAGCGACTCGGGCTCAAGAGCGAGGTCCGCACGCGCAGTCCGTCTCGAGGCTCGACCTTCAGGCGGGCTGCCGCGTGCGGGCGAAGTTTTCATGTCTAAGACGTCCTTCGCCGGCCGTCCTGTTATGGGCGTAGGCCGGGTGACTTCACAAGGTCGAGGTTATGCTTGATCTCTTCGATGACGAGGCCGGGATGGCCATTTGCGATCTGCTTCCAAGCGCTTAAGGTGAAGCCGGCCGCCGTATGAAGTGGGACGTGCGCCGGTATGGACAAGGCGTACGGATCGACGACCGCATCGAGGACTACCGGGCCGCTGCGATGTGCGAGCGCCTCGCGCAACGCGTCCTCGACGTCGGCCGGATCTTCGAGCCGTATGCCTTTCGCTCCCATCGCCTGCGCAACCATGGCGAAATTGGGATTCTGGAAGTCGGTGCCGAACGGGACGACGCCGGCTTCTTGCTGCTCGATGCGCACGAAGTCGAGCGACCCGTTATTGAACACGACCACGACGACCGGCAATTTGCGCTCGACGAGCGTAAGCATATCGCCCAGACCAAGCATGGTAAATCCGCCGTCACCGCTCAAGGCAATCGTTTGGCGCCCCGGGGACGCCAGCTGGGCGCCCATGGCGTTGGGTGCCGCGCTCGCCATCGACGCCCAAGTGAACGAGCCAAAGATGCTGCGCTTGGCGTGGGCGCGCAAGTAGCGTGCGGCCCAGATGCACGGCGTCCCCGTATCGATTCCGAAGAAGGCGTCGTCGTCGGCAAGGCGGTCGAGCGTAGCGACCAAATATTCCGGACGAATGGGCCGAAGCGACGGGCCGCGCTTAACGTAGTGGTTGAGCGAATCGTACCATTCGCGAGTCTTCGCCAGAGCGCTATCGAGATGTTTCGTCTTCGTCTTCTCCGCAACCAGCGTCAGAAGCGCGGCCGCCGTGTCCTTGACGTTTCCGACCAATCCAAGGTCGATAGGCGTGCGCCGTCCGAGGTGCTTGGCGACCCGGTCGACCTGGACTTTCTTGACGGCGTGGTCGGGCAGAAACTCCGAAAACGGGAAGTCTGTGCCAAGCAGCAGGAGAAGATCGGCATCGTGCATCGCGCGATGCGCTCCCCCGAATCCGATGAGGCCGGTCATTCCGACCGCGTTCGGATTGTCGTACTCGAGATATTGCTTGCCGCGGAACGTGTACCCGACCGGAGCCTTGAGCTTTTTTGCGAGTGCGACCACATCGTCGTGCGCCTCGCGGCATCCGTCTCCGCCGAAGATCGTGACGTACTCTGCCGCGTCGATCATCGCCGCGAGCCGGCGCAGATCGGCGTCTGCCGGGCGCAGCACCGGCGCGCTCGGGCGAACGACTGGATCGAGCGTGCCGGATGCCGGCGCCACCGCGACGTCGCCCGGCAGCGAGATGACGGTCGGTCCACGGTCGGAAAGCGCCGTGCGAAGGGCCGTCTGCACGACCGCCCGCACCTGGTGCGGATTCACGATGCGGCCGGTATAGAGCGACGCCGTTTGGAAGAAGTGATACGGATTCAGTTCTTCGAGCGCATCGGTGTCGATGATTCCCGACTCGACGTCGCCCGCGATCACGATGATCGGGGCTCCCTCTTTGCGCGCGTCGATCATTGCGTTGATGAGATGCGTCACACCGGGACCAGCCGTACCGCAGATGGCGACGGGATCGCCCGTCAAATAAGCGTCGGCGACGGCCGCGAAGCCGCCATATTCCTCGTGCCGGACGTGAACGAATTCGACGCCCCCATTGCGCCGCAGCGCGTCGATTGTCGGGTTGAGGGCATCGCCGACGATCCCATAGCATCGGCGCACTCCCGCAGCGTGCAGTAGTTCCCAGAGGGCATCGGCAACATTCCTGCTCATCGATTCCTCGCAATCTCTCCTGTCGTGTACAGGTGTTGGGGCTCCCGGTTCGGCACCGGGGCGGCGGGCTGCTCAGTCACCCGTCTTTCAAGGAGACCGGCGTGCTGCCCCCTCTGCGATCATGACGGCATCGCATCGCAACGAGCATTGCATAGTCCCGCGGTTTCTTGAGCGCGTACTCCATTTTCTCCGAGGATGAGACTTAGTAGTAGCGCTGCGCCTTCTCCGTCCTCATGCGCTGCCACCAAGGCGGCCCCGGATATGGAACGCGTGCCCCGACCTCGCAACCGTACAAGCGCGAGAGCGCCTGCACGAGCTTAAGGCTCGGCCCGTGCTGGTTGGCCGACGGATAGAGCGCCGCCGGATACGCAAGCTCGGCACGGTAGCCGAGGTCGTGTTCGAGGATGCGACCGGCGATACCGACGGAGCCCAGAACGAGCCGCGTCGATACTCCGAAGTTGGTGTTCTGCCTGCAGTGCTCGTACGCTTCGTCGAGATGCAGCCAGGCGTGAACTCCGCCGCTCGGTGAGTCGAGAACGCCGCGCATAGGCTCGCGATAGGGCCATGCGATCTGCATGACCACGCCGGTGAGCCAGGCGAGCTCGCCGTGTAGCACGACGCGCCAGGCTCGGAAACCGGTGGTCACGCAGGCACCTTTACTGGCTCCGGGGCCGGCATGCGCACCGGCTGCGGAATGGGGAGGGACTCGGGCGGTTCGTAGGTCTCGCGGCGCGGTTCACCGATATTGGCCATGCAGCTCCTCCGTGAATGCTGATGGCGTAGTCTATCGTGCACGAAGGCCCGGCGAGCCTCCGGACATTCGCACAAGCGGTCGCCGGTTTTTTTAGCGAACGGCCTACAACCGAACCCGAACGTTATTCGTTAGTAATGTCACCGGATCTCGAACTCACCGAGGACGTGGTGCAGGGCCCCGGCAATAGTCGCTTTTGCGATGCCTAGAAGCCCGACGGGATGTTGAACTGCGCGCGGAAGAAGGCATCGTAGACCGCGTCTTCTTGTCCGACCGTCAGGACGGCCGGTGCGGCCGGTGCGGCAGGTGGGACCGGCTTTGCCACAGCCGCAGGCCGAGTCGAAACGTTGCCGATCATAAGGAGCGCGTGCGATTGACCATCGACGGGGACGAGTTCGCCGACCATGCGACCGGAGCGCGCATCGACGACTAGGAGCACGTTTCGTGGGGCACCATCCGGCAGCGTCTGCGCGGATGCTGCAAGCGGCGCTGCGAGTGCTGCGGCGAGCGTGAGGGCGAGAGAGACTTTTTTCATGGTTGTTCCCTTTGCATCTGGAGTGAGTTAGCGAGCATTTGAGACGGCTCTGTCCTGATACGCCGCCGGCCGCATTTGCGGATGACCTGCGCCGGTGCTCGACGCCGCAGCGCCGGGATGAGGTCGACGGAAGATAATAAGACTCCCTGTCGAAGGCGCAAAATGCTCGTACGGTCGGCGCACTGTTTCTTCATTGGGAGGAGAGATTCGATGCAGGCAGTGGTACTCGATAAGCCTCGACAGATTAGCCTCGAAGCTATTGCCGAACCGGTGCTCCAAGCTCCAGCCGACGTGCTCCTGAGGCTGACGTCGACCGCAATTTGCGGCTCCGATCTGCACATCTATGAAGGGCGTCTCGGCGGCGGCGAACGGATGGTGATCGGACACGAGCCCCTCGGTGTCGTCGAGCGTGTCGGGAGCGCCGTCGTAAACGTCCGCGTTGGGGACCGCGTTACCGTGCCGACGCATATCTGTTGCGGCTTTTGCCCGAACTGCGTGCATGGCTACTCAGCGCAGTGCCTTACAACCAATCCCGGGAAAGCGGGCGCGGCGTATGGCTATCCCGGCATGGGGGGCTACAGCGGGGCGCAAACGGAACTTCTCCGCGTTCCATTCGGCGATGCTAACTGCTTGCGGTTGCCCGGGGAGAGCGGCGATCGGTGGGAACACGATTTCGTGTTGCTTGCCGACGCGCTTCCCACGGCCTTTCACGCGACGGAGCTCGCTCGGGTCCGCTCCGGCGATATCGTCGTGATCTATGGCGCCGGGGCGATCGGGCTCTTGACGGCGATGTGTGCCTTCATGCGGGGAGCGATACGAGTATTCGTCGTGGATGCTATCCCAGAGCGGCTCGACAAGGCCGGCGAACTCGGTGCGCAGCCGATCGACCTGCGCGAAGGCGACCCGGTCGAACGGATTCTCGAACAGATCGCGCGCGAGCGAAGCGGGATCGCATGGCGCGGCGAGGATGCGAATTTGGGCGCGACCGTATGCATCGACGCCGTCGGGTTTCAAGCGCGAGATCCGCATAATTACTCCGTGGAAAAGCCGACGAACGTAATCAGCGACCTTTCCCGTCTTATCGCGCCGAACGGTCGTCTAAGCATCATTGGCGTCTTTCTCGATAGCGATCCCCACGCGACGGACGAGGCGGCCCAACACGGAGACTTTCTCATCCCCTGGGGGACACTTTTCAAGAAGGGCGTGACGATCGGAATGGGTCGCGATGACGACAAGCGTTACAACGATCACCTGCGCGACGCGATTGTAAGCGGACGCATCAAACCCAGCGCCATCGTCTCGCACCGGCTCCCATTACGCGAGGCTCCCGACGCATTCGCAAAGTTCGATGCACGTAGCGACGGCTACATCAAAGTCGTTCTCGAACCGTGACGAGCCAGTTTACGCACAGCTCGTTCGATTGAACTTCGCCTCCGCGCATGGAGCCCAGCCGTAGTCGACGATGCGCACGGTGGTTTCACCTTTTTACGGATTGTCGTTTGCAGCAGGGTGCGTCGATGCGATTTCCTTCGTCGGCTTTCGCGGCGTGTTTACCGCTAACATGACGGGGAATACGGTGCTGCTGGGTATCGCGCTCGCGTCGCGCTTCGGTGCCGTGCCGAGGAACCTTGGAATCGTGCCGCCGCTCATCGCAATTGCGGCTTTCGTCGTGGGTGCGATCGCAGCGCTACCGGTATTTCGCGCGAAAGTCGACGCCCGTCGCGCCGCAGTCATCGTGGCCGCCGAGAGCGTGCTCGTAGCGCTGGCAAGCGTCGCATTCGGGGGCTTCGCCGAAGGTTTCGTCGTCCCACTTTGCATCGTGCTGGTAAGTTTCTCAATGGGCGCGCAGAGCGTCGTTGCTTCGAAAGCGGGCCTGGCGGGGATTTCAACAACGTACGTTACGGGTACGCTCGTGACGGCGATAACCCGAGGGCTCGCGGGCGGCAGCGACGGCGGCGCTCGCCGCCAGGCAGCGCGCGCGGCCTGGGCATGGACCGCTTATCTAGCGGGCGCCGCAATGGGAACGCTGCTGCTAATCGTGTTGCATCGCGCCGCGCTGTGGCCGGCAGCGTTTCTGTTCCTAGCTCTTGCTGCTTGGCTCGATCGTTCGAGGCCTGACTTCCGAGGTTAGCTGCGACGACCGGAGCGTGAGCCTCAAGGGCGAGCAAGCGTCCGCTCAATAGCTATGCTGCCTGGCCGGCGAAACTACAGCCCCGGGCCGGCCGTACATCGGGCATGAATCCGCGTAGCACGGTCATCCTGGCATTGATTGTGGTCGAACTCGCAATCATCGGCGAGGCTTTTGTGGCGCTTCATCCCGGCCGGCCCGGTGCAGCTTTCGCGCAGGGCGGCGAGGCGCAAACCGCCTCCGGCGGGCATCTCGTCGAGGGCGGCCCCCACCAGGTTTTTGACGCGGGCGCGCATCCGGCTATCAGTGTGGACATCGGCTATGCCGATCTTACGATCCTCACAAGCAAGACAGCGCATATCGACGTCAGCTTGGGCGCCGGCTCGTCGGGCGGGTTCTTCCCCGCGACGGTCCCGATCGCGGCAAGCGAGGACAACGACACGATTCGTATCGCCACGACCAAGCAACAGAGATGGTCGACCGGCGATGACCGCATGGTAACCGTCGTCGTGCCTCCGGAAACTGAGGTCACCGTCATCAATGCCGGCGACATCAAAGCGAGCGGCTTGCGCGCCGAGGCCTCGCTCAACAGTATTGGGACCGGCTCCATAACGGTTGAAGATTACGAAGGGCCCGCGCTGCACGTCACGGCATCGGATGGAAGGATCTCAATGCGTCAGATCGTTGCCACGCGCGTCGAGGCAACCAGCAGTGACGGCCGCGTGGTAGGCACCGGTTTGCAAGTGCGCGACGGCACCGTCGAGAGCGATGGTTCGGTGACGCTTGGGTTCGCCGCGGGGTCCGATACGCTGGTGAACGCGCAGACCGACGACGGGAAAGTCCGCCTCTCGGGTTTCGATGCAGCGAAAACGGGCGCGACGGAGCACAAGAACGACGACGGCGATGATGACTCGGCCTCGCAGACCGTGCGCGTCGGCGCCAGTGATGGGCACTTCGACGTGCACTCGAGCGATGGCAATATCAACCTCGCTCAGGAAGGCTAAGCCTAGCAGACCGGTATACTCCCGTGCATGGACGCGGATGCGATCGTAATCGGCGCCGGCGCCGCGGGCTTGGCGGCGGCTCGTAGCCTAGCCGGGCGATCGTTGCGGGTCATTCTGGTAGAAGCACGCGACCGCGAGGGTGGCCGAGTGTGGTCGCGTCCGGGCGGGCGCGCGGCGGTGCCGGCGGAACTCGGCGCGGAGTTCATCCACGGCCGCGCCGAGGAGACGATGGCGTTGCTCCGCGATACTGGGACAGCGGCGATCGACACCGCGGGCGAGTCGTGGACGCGCTCCAAGGATGGCCGTCTGCAACCCGCAAACGACACTTTCCCCTCGTCCGCCAAGATCCTCGAAGGGGCTCACTCGCTCGCCGATGACGAGAGCGTCGACCGATACCTGAAACGCTTCCAGGGTGACGAGTCGAAGCGCGAAACAGTCGAGGCGGCGCGCGCGTTCGTTGAGGGATTCGAGGCAGCGGATCCCGCGATTGCGAGCGCGCGGGCGATCGCGGCCGAGTTGCTATCGGGCGTCGATTTTGCAAGCGCGCGGCCGCTCGGTGGCTATCGGCCGATGTTCGAGCGCCTGCGCAATGCCTGCGCCTCGGCGGGCGTTCAGAGCTGTCTTTCGACGGTCGTGCGGCGAATCTCGTGGCGCACCGGCGCGGTCGCCGTCGACGCGAAAAGCAGTTACGGCGAAACGCGGACGATCCGTGCGCGAGCCGCCATCGTGACGCTCCCGGTCGGCGTCTTACGGCACAGCGGCTCCGGCGGCGAAGTCGTGTTCGACCCGGACTTGCCCGCGGCCAAACGCAAGGCGCTCGAGTACATCGAAATGGGGCACGTGGTCAAGGTGACCCTTCGGTTTCGTACGGCATTTTGGGAACGCATCCAAGCTGGGCGCTACCGCGAGGGCGCGTTCTTCCGCTCGGTAGGGCAGCCATTCCCGGCCTATTGGACGCAGGTGCCGGTGCGTAGCGAACTGATCGTGGCATGGGCCGGCGGTCCGAAGGCGACCGCGCTGAGCAACGCCTCACGGGAAGAAGTCATTGGACGCGCCCTAAGCGGCCTCGGACTGTTATTCGAGGAACCGGCGCTCCCGCTTAAGGAGTACGAGGACGCAGTGATGCACGATTGGAGCCGCGACCCGTTCGCTCGCGGCGCGTACAGTTACGTTGCCGTCGGGGGCGGCGATGCCCGCGCCGCGCTCGCGGCGTCCGTCGACAACACGCTGTTTTTTGCCGGCGAGGCGACATCGGGCGACGGCCAAGGCGGCACGGTGAACGGCGCGCTCGAAACCGGCGAGCGCGCCGCCTGCGAAGCGGCAACCGCCCTCGGCGCGATGGCGGGTAACTCACGCTCGTGACCCTCGCGGCAAAGATCACTAGGCCGTAGGATGATTCAAACCACGTCGTCCGTTCTCACAGCGTGGTCCAGTTTTTATATCATGACCAGCTCGTCGGCTGCCGCGCTAACCGGATTGATGTTCGTGGTGATCACCTTGGTCACCGGGACGGAGCGCTCGCGGCCGAGCCATGATGGAATCTCGACGTTCAGTACGCCGACGGTCGTGCACTTCTGTGCGGCGTTGTTCGTCTCAGCGATCCTCAGCGCTCCCTGGGGGTCGCTGGTTGGCCCGGCGGCGCTGCTCGGCCTCGCTAGTCTGTCCGGCCTCGTGTACGTGTCGCGCTTGATGCACCGCACGAAAAGGCTGACCGCTTACAACCCGGATCTCGAAGACTGGATCTGGTATACAATCCTTCCCTTCCTTGGCTACGGTGCGACGCTGGCGGGTGCGATCATGCTGCTCACCATCGCGGTGAAAGCGCTATTCGTACTGGCAGGCGGCGTCTTGTTGCTGATCTTCATCGGGATTCACAACGCGTGGGACATCGTAACGTTCCTCGCGGTGGGAGGCGCTGACGACCCGCAGAGCACGAACCAGAACGACGAGCCAGCTCAAGAGAAATGAGCCGTCAGAAGTCTGACGGCTCATTCATCGTTTGTTCTTCCATGAGATCGGTGAGGCGCCTAAGGCTACCGAACTCGAGCCTCCGCGCCGGCGGTACTATTCTACCGGCTGTGAGCGGTTAAATGCCGACTACGGCGTAGACCGGCAACGTGCCTGTGACGCCGCCCTTGCCCGTGACAGTAATTTGACAGACCACGTCTGTGTCGAGGGGCAGGGTGGTCGCCGGGAAATCAATCGTACCCTTCTCGCCGTCGATGCTGACCTTCGGCTTTCCGCCTAGTTCAAGGGCGCAGCCGATGAGGGCGCGGAAGTGATCCACCGTATTATTGTGCTGTTTTACGTGGAAAGTGGCCGTCGTCGACTCTGTCGTCGATAACGTGACCAGCAATTCTTTGGGATGGAAATTGATCAGTCCGTAGTGGACGGGCCGAGTGTTATACGTATCGCCATCGCCGCGCGGTAGAACCACGGCAGCCTGGATCGCTGCGGGGGTGAAGGCAAGAAGTGCGACGACGGCAAGCTGACGGCCGTAGCGAGAGATGTGCTGAAGCATGGGATGTTTCGTCCTCCGGAATGTAAGTTCGTTCGCGGTATGGTCAACGTAAGGCGCACAGTGATGGGCCCCGAACGCAACCGTTGCCGGTCGAGTGAGACTATTGCGCTTTCGCCGCTTCGCGGTTCAAAAGCACCTTACTAAAGTTTAGCAGACGACACCGTCGCGAGCAACGGCAGGAGCAGTGAGATCCGTCACACGTTACATCTGCTGTTCACTATGTCGGGTTAGCAACGACGCGCACTGCAGGCGTGTGTGACGATGCTCACTTTCGAGCGAATTTCATTGCCTATTGGCCGACGAAGACGTCGCCTATTTGGCAGGCGGGACCGCAGGGAGTCGGGTGGCGAATGTGGCGCGAATGCATGAAACGGACTTGGGGGATTGGAGCGCGTTCGATCCGACGGTGCTGCCCGGCGGGCTGCCGATTCCCATCGACGACGGCGCGGCGGCGCATCTTTTGGGGACGCGGCTTCCCGCAATGGCGCTACCCGCCACCGATGGCACCTCGATCGACCTCTCGGCGCTAGCGGGACCGATCGTCGTGTTCGCTTATCCGCGTACCGGGCGCCCCGGCGAACCGTCCTTGACGCCCGACTGGGACGCGATCCCGGGGGCGCGCGGCTGCACGCCGCACACCTGCGGCTATCGGGATTTGCAGGCCGACTTCGCCGCGCACGGTGCACGCATATTCGGCCTCTCCACTCAGGACAGTACGTACCAGCGGGAGATGGTCGCGCGACTGGGAGTCGCGTTCCCGGTCCTCAGCGACGCCGGCTTGAGGCTCACGCAAGCGCTGCGCTTACCGACGTTCGTCGCGGCCGGTCACACGCTGCTGCGGCGCCTCGCGTGGATCGCGCGCGACGGCACGATCGAGCGCGTCTTCTATCCGGTCTTCCCGCCGGATCGCAACGCCTCCGACGTTCTCGCCGCATTGCGACAGCGCGAAGTTTAAGGCAGGGCCGGCAGCACGCCGGCTAGACCTGCAACGTAGCCCGAAGAAAACTTGATGAGCTGACTGCCCAGCGGCGCTAGCGTCTGCGCTTCGAAGGCGTAGACCCGCGGCCCGTCATCGCTCGAGACGGCAAGCACCACGCCGTCTTGAGATACAGCCACTTGGCTTGGCCCAGGTAAGCGAGCGCGTTCGAACGGTTTGCTTGCGCCCGGCGCGTATACGGAAATCTCGCCGCCGTCTTTGCACGTGTCGCTCGCATATAAATTACCCGCCTCGTCAAAAGCGATCCCTCCCTGCGACGTCGAGCAGGTCGCAATGGAACGATGCACGTGACGTTTCCCGGGCAGGTATTCCGTGATTGCCGAACTGTTGTAATTGTAAACGAAAAGGTCGCCGCTTGCGTCAACCGCTAATCCGGTAGGCCCGCTAATGCCGTCGAGTATGGTGTATGCCGGAGCGTCGCGTCCGGCCTGAAAGACGACGATAACGCCGTCGGTCGATGGATAGTGATCCGCGACGTACATGTTGCCGCGCGAGTCGACGGCGATGCTCGACGGGTAACGCAGGCCTTTCGACCACGCAGCATTTGGCACGCCACGCCCACGTGGGTACCGCACGACGCTGCCGCCGTCTTCGGTAACGTACAGGTTGCCGGAACCATCGGTGGCAATTCCCTCGGGCCGGGTCCACGTGTAGATCAGCCGCTTGACCCCGCCGTCGGAAAGGTATTCGGCGACTTCCTCCTCTTCGCGAAGGGATGCATAAAACCGCAGACGTTTGTCGATTGCGCCGGGCGTCGAGAGCGCAGCGACCTCATGCTCGTCGCTCGGGTCGACAGCAATCCCGGTCGTGCCGCCTGCTGCCGTCGGGATCGTCGCCCTGAGGCGGACGGTTGGGCCAGGGTACGTCCAAACCTGCGCGCTATCATCGTCCGGTTGGTCCACGTAAGCCCGCATCTCGCCATTGGCGAGCGCAACGGCGATCGGGTTGGCAGGCCCGGCGAACGCGTAGAGCAAGACGGCGCCCGCGCCGAACACGTCGACCTTGCCGCGCACGTATTCATCACCCTGATCGGGCTCGACGATCTCGCCCGCGTCGTCGACTGCCGGCATACCGGCCCAGGTCACGTTGATTCCCGTGTTGGCAGTCGACCAGTTCCGGCCATGTTTGGTGAGTTGGAAGACCTCGCCGCCGCCGCTCGGCGACGTATTGAAGCTCACGTATAGATTCTTGGATCCGTCGAGGTAGACTCCGACGACAAAGTAGAACTGCGAGTTGGTCAAGGTCTCGGCCGGAGCGTTTGCACCCGGCGGGTAGATCGAGACGCTGCCGCCCGTAAAGCTGTCGTTTGTCTCGTTGCTCACATAGACCGTTCCGTCGGGAGCCACCGCCACGTCGGAGGGGCCTTCGTTGGGATCGGAGAGCGTGCGGCTCGGAGACGTCGCCCCACGTGGGAAGACGAGCACGTCGCTGCCGTTGGTGTTGGCCACGTACAGGTTCCCTTTCCGATCGACCGTCATTCCCTGAGGCGAGTTAAGCCCCGTCAGAACGCCCAGCGATCGATGGTCCGGGCCGCGAGTTGAAAAGAGCTGGATCTCGTTCATATCGAAATTGGACACGTAGAAGATCCCGCCGCGCGTCGCGTCGGGCGATATCCACGCCTCCCGGTGTCCGCCGAACGCAGCACACGCCGCCGGCCGCGCGCCGCCGCGCGGAGTCGCCCGGGGGTAACAACCCCGCGAAGCGTGCCGCGCCTGAGGGAGCTTCGCCTCGGCGCCCATTAAAAAGAAACACGCTCCCATGATCGTCAACACGATCGCTGCCGTTCGCCTCGAAGCCACGGTTCGGTTCTCCTACAGGGAAGCGGGAAAAATGGCGACGCCGTCCGTGGTGACGTTAATCGTCCGTGACTGGCCGGAGCACGCAAAGCAGACGATCGTCGTGTAGGCGCCCATCGCTACTGCGAGCCGCCCCGAATGCGTAAGACGAATATCTCTGACGGTGTTACTATCGGAGGAGACGTCAATCGTCATTGAGGGCAGGGTCACCCCGGGCGGATAAATATTGATGTAACTCTTGAAGTTCTCGCTGTCGGCGACCAGGACGTCGCCCGCCCGGTCGACGGCGACCCCAAACGTACCGGCCCCGAGTTCGTAGAGCTCGAGGTTCGTGCCTTGCGTCGACCCCGGCGCGTAGCGGTTGACCTCTCCCTCCACGCCGCCGTTCGTTACATACGAGACGTACAGCACGTTTTGCCGATCCACCGCGACCGCGCGTATGAGGCCCTGGTCGATCCTGAATCGACGCGCCGGCGCGGTGCTGCCCGAAGCGAACTCGACGACGTTCGAATCGTATCCTAGGATGCCCCCGTCGACGACGTAGAGCGTGCCGTCGGGACCGATGGCGACGTCGCTCGGGGAAGTTAGCCCCGTCCGATAGATACGGACGGGCCGGTCGAGGCCAGGCGCGTATACCGCTACGTTGCGAGCATTGTAGTTGGCGACGTAAAGGTAGCCGTGCCTATCGAGCGCGATACCGCTGGGCTGGTTGAGCCCACGTCGTATGACGCCCACGCAGCGCAGCGAAGGTTCTTCGAAGATCCGTACGACGCTATCGTAGCTATCGGAAACGTACAGGAGTGCTTCCGGCCGAGCGGCGGGCGCCTTTTCTTCGCACGGTCCCAGACTCTGCCGCGCGGATGCAGCCGCCGGTATCGCTGCTGCCGAGGCGATTGCGGCCATCAGCGCGGCCGCCGGCATCAGGCCTTGGAAACCTTTCGGGACGAACCGCATCGCGCTCTCCACTGCAGGCGGGCGGAGTTTAATGATACACCGCTGGGCTCAAGGCGATCCCGTAGGCGAAGCCCGTGACGATCACGGGGCTAGCGAAGAAGAACGCGGAGAAAATCCGGTCGCGTGGATACTCGTAGCCGACAACGATGCGGCAAGCGCCGGTCGGACACGTGGAATAGTCGTCGGCGACCGTAACGTAGAGATGGTTTCCGCGGGCGTCGAATGCCAAACGCGCGGGGTTGACGACGCCATCGGTGATCGTACGCAACGGCTGCTGGAACCCCTCGGCGAAGATCTCGATCGATTGTGTGCCGAGGTCCGCTACGACGATGTGGTGCTGCGCGTCGATAGCGATTCCGTAGGAGAGACCCATCGTGAAATCGAGACTCGTTCCGCGCGTCGATCCTGGAGAAAAGACGTACACCTGCGCGGGCGACGCTGCGAGAACGGCGTAAAGGTTATTGCCGGCATCGACCGCGATCGCGTCCGTGTTCATCTTTATGACGAGGCCGGCTTGCGTCGACCCCTTTGGAAACTCCGCGATGAACCCCTTGCGGCTCGAACCCGACGCGTAGACCGTTCGGTCGGGTCCCACCGCGACGTCGTCGACGCCCATGTAAGGGTGCGGTATCTGATAGATCTTGCTCGGCCGCATCTCGCCTGCGCGATAGGCCTTTATCGTATTGTCCCCGTTATTGGCCACGTAGAGGGTGCCGTCTGCATCGACCGCGAGGCCCTCCGGCCTTTCGATTCCGTCTCGGATCTCTGCGATGGGTTGCGGGTCGATTCCACGTTGCGGAAAGACGTAAACGATGCCGGGGCCATTTCCCGTCGGCGCGAACGGATCCGCTACGTAGATGAGGCCCATTGTCCCCGTTCCTGCATGAGCCGAGGCAGCCAGCGGTGCCAAATAACATGCAGCGGCGAACGTGCGGCAGAGAGCGCGCGTCATCTGGGTCGGCAACGAACGTGACGGGCGCAAAGGGGGTCTCCTCGCGTCGCGTGTGACTTGGGTTATCTTTGCGTGGATGATAGCCCCCGGCGGGACATTTGCATACGCAGCATGCACGGCGAATGCCCGTCTTGCCGGCGGATTCCACGGACTTCGCCAACCTTTCTCCAGGGCTTGCTGCGAGCGGGTTCTCGTCCTAAAGTTCGCGTGCGATTGCGTCGGCGAGGCGGCCTGCTGCCGGTAGGTGGGCGCCGAGGTACAGCGCGGGTTCGATCAACTCCACTTCGTTTACGAAGACGGCGCCGTTGCCGCTTCGAAAGATGTCGACGCGCCCGTAGAGGGGCGGCCCGCCCGGCACGGCGTCGATCGCTCGGGCGGCCACGTCCCGTTCGCGTTCCGTCGGCGCGACGCGCCGCGCGGCGGCATCTCCGATGGCAAGCTTCGTATCGAAAGCTTTCTTGGAAACCGCGTGGGAATACGTTCCCGCAATGAAGACGAGCGAGAGCTCCGGGTGCGGGGCCGCTTCCAGGTAGGGCTGCAGCATAACATCCTGGTCCTTCAGTAGGGAAGTGAGGTGAGTTTGCGCGTGCTCCATCGAGCCAGGCGACACCCGAAGCACGTTTAGTCCGGCCGCTCCAAGCGCCGGCTTGACGATGGCCTCGCTCCAACCGCGGTCCGCGAGCAGGCTGACAAGATCGGCCCGGCATCCGCGCTGTATCCAGGCGGTTGGAACTGTCGGGATGCCCGCGCGAGCGAGGTCACGTAAGTATCCTTTGTGGCTATTCCAGCGGACGAGCCAGGCCGGGTTGCGAACGAGCGTCGCCCGGTTGGTCGCGTCGAGCCAACGCGAGAAATGCTCGAAGCGTTTGGGATAGTCCCAAGTCGAACGCAGCAGGCAGAGGCGCGCCGCCGACCAGTTGACGGACGGATCGTTCCAGACGCCCGTCTCGACCGCAAACCCTCGCGCCCGCAGGGCCTGCAGCAGCAAACGATCGTCGGGGTCAAGATCGGGAACGCTTGAACAGGTTGCGATGATGCAGTCGAGCATGCGGTGCGTTACGGAGCGTACGAGTACCGCGGCTCGGAGGGAAGACACAATCCACGGAATAAGCCCCTGATTGCTGTGGCTTCCCAGAATAAGGTGAATGCGCGAAGGAACGGCTCGGCGCATGGAGGGCAAGGCCTCGATCGCATCGACGCAGCCCTGGTCGAAGTGCTTCAGGAGAAGGCCCGGGAACCGTTCGCAAAAATTGCAGCGCGGGTCAACCTTTCGGCCACGAGCGTCACCGAACGCGTACGCCGGTTAGAAGAAGACGGGGTCATCCTCGGGTATCAAGCCAACATTGCGGGCCGCAAGACCGGCTATCCGGTAACGGCCTTCCTTCTCATTCAACCCAACGGCCCGGATTCACGCTTTGCCGCACTTGCTCGAACTCGGCCGGAGATTCTGGAATGCCATCGGGTCACGGGTCACGTCTCATTCATCGCTCGCGTCGTCCTGCGCGACGTCGCGCACCTGGAAGAAGTGATCGACTACCTGGCGCAGTCGAGTCAGATCATTACCCTGGTCGTGCTCTCCTCTCCGATCGAGCGCAGGCCCGTTCCAGTCGCGATACGATCCGAGGAGACGCGCTCCGCGTCGCTCGAATAGCGCGGAAGATCGTGAAATCCGTCGCGGCAAAAACGGGACGGTAATTCAATCCCAGCCACCGTTTGAGCAACCGTACTCGACCTGGGTCGTAGGTCGGATCGTCGAGCTTTGAGACGACCGCGACGTTCGGCTGCAGCCGGAAAAGCCGGGCTAACTCGCCCTGCGCGTCACTGCCGGCCATCGCTGACAGACGGGGGTCGAGCCAGATGACGGGAGCCGTAAAGCGCGTTGGCGCCGCGACGCCTAGCAGATCGTAAACGAACGGGCTCTGTCCGACGAGCAGAATCGAGCGTTCCCCCGGTGCTACGCGCCGCAAAGCTGCGATCAAGGCCGATGTCGGGTCGGTTCGCCAGCCTGCATCGTGTAAGAGCCGGCGGTGGACAGCGAACGTAGCGCCCTGAACCGTCTCGTAGTAATCGTGCAACCCGAACGTCAGCGCGAAAACGGCAATCCAAATCGCACGGCGTCGTGCGGCACTGCCGGCGAACCTGCGCAGGAGCCGCAGGAATCCGAGCGCTCCCAGCAGCGCCACAGGCGCGGCGAGCAAGATGAAATGATAGTGGAAAAACTCTCCTTCGAGGACGATCGAGGCCAGGGCCGCGATCAGCCATCCCCATGATGCGAGCGCAGCGGCGGGGAATGCCGGCCGTGCGAAAAGCGCGAGCTCGATCTGCGGAGCCAGAATGAAAAGCTGGCCGATGAGCCAGCGCACGTTTGCCCGATAGTAGTCGAGATTGAGCTCGTGCGCTCGGCGAGAGGTTGCATCAAAGGTCGCGAAGAGCAAGAGTGGCAAAACGCCGGCCTGCACGTACGCCGCAACTTCCACCGCGATCGGTGCCGCGAAGCCTGCCACGAACAGAGACGCGCGCCGGAATTTGAGCGCCGCATTGCCGTTACCGAGCAGGATGATAGCGGCAGGGAGCAAGGTGAGGAGCAGCGCGGAGAGCTTGCATTGCAGAGCGCACCCGGCCAGAAGGCCGCTCGCCAGCGGCGCCGCGAATCCGCGCCGGTCGCACATTGCGAACCAAAGCGACCACGCGACAAAGGCCGAAATCTCGACCTCGGTATTGCCCCAGAGCCCGTCGTTTTCGGGCGCCAGCAGCACGAAGAACGCCGCCGCGCACCAGGCCGCGCTCGATGGCGTTCGCGCGTCCAGCCGCCGCGCGAGAAGCCCCACTGCAAGCGCCGTTGCGCCGAGAGCGAGCGAGGTGAGGACGTTCCACGCCAGCCGCGGGCCGAAGAGCGCCAACGCCGCCGCGTACAGCGCGAAGAGGCCGGGAGGCCGGTAATCCCAGGCCGAGGTGTAGGGCAGATGACCGTCAAGCAAAGCTGCCGCGATATGCAGGTACAAGCCCGTCGAGGCATCACCGTACGGAAAAAACCACGCGCGGCCGCGAAAGACGACGACCGCAACGGCCAGCACGGCAACAAAAAGCGCCGCGCGACGGCTCGGTGCGTGCACGCACCAAGCCTTCGGAGTCCTCACGTATTCTCATTTCGGGGCGAGATCGTGGCGCGTCCGCGTTCGTGCTATGCTTCCGAGCGAGTCAAATGATCCAGCTGGCCCTCTTTGCGCTTGCCCAAGCGACGACGGCTCCGTCGCCGGATGATATCTTTCGCCAGGCGCAGCGCGTTTGGCAGGCTCGTGTCGTCCCTGGGTACCTGTCGTTCCGGATCGACTGTGAGAACACGTTCTTGGCGTCGCTTTGTTCCGAAACCGATCGCGTGGAATTCATCGTTCGAATGAGCGACGGTCGCTCGTATGCGCGGACGGTCGCGGCCGGGGCGGCATCGAAGGTTCTGCTGCGCGGAGGTTATATCGCCGGGCCCTTGGACACGCCGCTCGGCTTCTACCGCGCGCTTCCCGACGGCAGCGCATCGCCGCTTCCGTCGCTGCCTCCAAACCTGACTGCGGACCCGCTGCAAACGATAGCGACCGTGACCGCCAGCGCCGAGGTCTACGACGTCTTGCTGGCCGGCGAAGAGTTCGTCGGCGAACGGCTCTGCTACCACCTCGTTCTGCATCCGCGGATCGATCCGGACCGCTATCCGTTGCGCGCGCTATGGGTCGAGGAATCGAGTTTCCAGATCGTTCAGCTGACGTACGATCGGCCATACGACGAAAAGCACGCGCACGCGCTCGTATGGTATCGCTTTGCACCGATCGGGCCGGCTGCTATCTGGACCATCGTTCACATCGAGGCGGATGCCACGCTGCGCGAGGGCTCATCGACGAGGACCGAGCGAGTCGTCGACGATCTAAACGATATCAACTTTCCGGCGAGCGTGCCCGATGCGTATTTCGACAGCGAGCTCCCGCCGGCTGACTAGCAGGGACGTCACGAAACCGGCAACTCGTCGCTCGGAAGCCCCATCAGCGTGCCGATGCGAGCCCGGTCGCGGGCGAGATCAGCGCCGGCTCCGGCGTAGACGACGCGGCCATCATCGAGGACGTAGGCGCGTTCCGCTACCCTGAGGGCAAGCAATGCGTTTTGCTCGACGAGGAGAATCGCAACGCCGCCGGCGCGGAGCTCGGCGAGGGTTCGATAGACGTCGGTAACGATGATGGGGCCTAGCCCTTGTGAGGGTTCGTCGATGAGCAGCAGGGCTGGACTTCCGACGAGCGCACGTCCGATGGCTAGCATTTCCTGCTCGCCGCCCGAGAGTTTACCGGCTTTGCGCCCGCGCAGCTCGCGCAGCTTCGGGAATCGTTCGAACACGCGCTGGATCGACCACTCGCCGCCGGGGCGTTCGGCGAGTTCGAGATTCTCGCCGGCGGTCAGGTTCGCGAACATGCGCCTGCCTTCGGGGACGTATCCGACGCCGAGCCGCGCCACGCGGTGGGCCGGCATGCCGTCGATGCGCCTTCCTCGCAAACGGATCGTACCCGCCCGCGGCGGCAGCAGTCCCATGATGGTTCGCAACGTCGTCGTCTTGCCGGCCCCGTTGAGCCCGAGCAGAGCGACGATCTCACCCGCGTGCACTTCGAGCGATACCCCTCGTAGCGCATGGCTCTTTCCGTAAAACGCGTCGACCCCGTCGAGCCGCAGCAGCGGTTCATCAGGCACGGACGGACTCTTCCGCGCCAAGGTACGCGTCGCGCGCGCGAGGATCTTTGAGGACGACCGATGGCGGGCCATCCAGCAGGACCCGGCCCCGGTCCATCATCGTGACGGTTTGCGCCAGTGCCGCTACGAAGCGCATGTTGTGCTCCACGAAGAGTACGGTGAGTCCCAAGCGATCGTGCAAGTCGCGCACGATGCTCAAGATGCGCGACGTATCGGCTTCGGCGAGGCCGGCCGTCGGCTCGTCGAGCATGATGAGCGACGGCGACGTCGAGAGGCTCATCGCGATCTCGACGAGCCGCTGGTCCCCGTGCGATAGCTCCGCTACTTGCCGATCCCGTAAACGTTCGAGTTTGACGAAGCCGAGAAGCTCGACGAGGCGCGCTTCGAGTTCGCGGCGCCGGCCGGCGGAGGGCGGACGAAGGCTAAGCGACAGACGAAACGAGCTTTGGATGCCGATCGTCAGATTCTGCGCAACGGACATCTCCGGGAAGATGCTCGGCGATTGAAAGGTGCGACCGATGCCTCGGCTGATGCGCTGCCAGTTCGGCATTCGGGTAACGTCCTCGCCGCGAAAGCGGACCGTGCCCGCGTCCGGGTAGAAGAAGCCCGTCAGGGCATTGAAGAGGCTCGTCTTGCCTGCGCCGTTGGGGCCGATGAGCGCGGCGATTTCACGTTCGCGAACGCGCAGATCGACGCCGTCGACGGCGCGCACGCCTCCGAACGCCAGGCGCACGCCGGTCGCTTCGAGGATGACCGGCGCGGCGCTCACCCGAGGTCTCGCTGCGCGACCGGCTCGTACCCTTGCGCGGCGAGCGCGACCGGCTCGGCCCCGGCTTCCATTGCGAGCGATTGCGGCGCCGCGCCGCCCGAGCGCGATCCCAGCCCGAGCAGGCCGCGCGGGAACAGCAGAACGCACGCGACGAACAGCGCACCGATGGCGATCTGCCAGGCTTCGGTGGCGCTGCTCAGGACGTTTGCGCCGAGCGCATAGATCGTCGCTCCGACGAGCGGCCCCCACAGCGTCCCGGTCCCGCCGAGCACGACCATCATCACGAAGTCGCCCGATTGGTGCCAATCCATCAAGAGCGGATACGCGAAATTGATCGACATCGAGTACAGCGCGCCCGCCGTCCCGGCGAAGAGGCCGGAGAGCGTCAGGGCAAAGTAGACGAATCGATTGGTGTCGATGCCGAGGTAGCGCGCCCGCACCTCGTTCTGACCGATCGCGCGCAGCGTCAAGCCGAAGGGCGATCGAAGCACGTACCAAAGAACGACCATGAAGAGTGCGAAGATTGCCAGCGCAAAGAAATAGAACTGGGCGTCGTCGACGCCCTTCGCTGCGGCAAGAGGCGGCCGCTGAACCGTGAGCCCGTCCTCACCGCCGGTCATGTCGTTCCAGCGATACGCGACGAAGTAGTAGACCTGTCCGAACGCGATCGTCAAGAGCGAGAAATAGATGCCGCGGCGGCGAATCAAAAACGGGCCGACGAGCATTGCGCTAAGCATCCCCGCGATCGACCCGACCGCAACTGCCGGCAGCAAGCTCGGCACGGTATGGATGGCAAACAGGGCCGAAGCGTAGGCGCCGACCCCGAAGAATGCCGCATTCCCAAACGCCATGAGGCCGGTATAGCCAAGCAGAATGTTGACGCTCGAGGCGGCCAAGGCGAAAAGCAGAACCGTCGTCCCGAGCGAGATGTTCAGCTTTGCCGCAGGGAGAAGCCAGGGCAACGCGAGCAGCACGATCGCGATCAGCGACGTCCCGACGGCGTTTGCACGGAGCCTCATCCGAATATTCCGGCCTCGCCGAAAAGACCGCGCGGCCTGACCAGCAGAACGACCGCCATCAGCACGTACATGACGATCTCCGAAGCCGCCGGAAGATAAAGCGTGGTGATGCTGACGGTGAGCCCGATCAAAAGACCCCCGACGATGCTGCCGATAAGGCTGCCCATTCCGCCGATCACGACTGTGATGAAGGCCGGCATGAGTAGGCTGTTGCCCATCGTCGGCTGCAGCCCGAGCAACCCGGCCGCGAAGATGCCCGCGATCGCCGCCAGCAGCACGCCGACTGCGAAGTTCACCGTGTAGAGGACCCGAGTATTCGTTCCCAGTGCCGCCATCATGTCGGGGTCCTGCACCGCGCCCCGCAGGCGCAAGCCGAGCCGAGTGCGGTACAGGAAGAGCAGCAGCGCGGTTATTACGATCACGAGCGCTCCCATGATGACCAGGCGATAGGTGGGGAGCACGATGTTTCCGAGCGCCGTCGAGCCTTGCAAGTTTGTCGGGACCGCAAAGGGCACGGAGCTCGGACCCCAGATCAGGCGAAACGACTCTTCTGCGATCAGCGACAACCCGAAGGTCAAGAGCAGGCTGTAAAGCGGAATGCGCTTGTAAAGCCGTGCGATGAACAATCGCTCGACCGCAACGCCGACGACCATGGTGAGCAACGCGGCGCCGCCGAGGGCCACCCAAAAACTCCCCCCGCGCGACATGATGGCGAACGCGAGATAGCCCGCCAGCGTCATGAACGAACCGTGCGCCAGGTTGATGGTCCCGGTAAGGTTCATGATCAGCGACAGCCCGATCGCGACGATGGCGTAGAACGAGCCGAGTACGATCCCGTTGACGACCTCCGGAGCGAGCCGTTCGATCACCGGACGCTCAGGGGTAGGCCATCTTGCAGATGCCTTGCATCTCGGCATCGCTGCGCTCGATGCGGTCCCCGGGCTGTTCGTCGATGACGTTGAAGATGTCTTTGGGATCGTGCGGCGTGCCGTCGGCGCGAACGTCGCCGAACCACATCGGCCAAATCAACTGATGGTCGACGTCTCGATAACGCGCCTGCGATCCGCACAACGCGTCGACGGGGCCGGCGATCGCACGGGCAACCTTCACCGGATCGGTTCCTTTGGTCGCTGCGAACGCGTCCATCATACGCGTTACCGTGATGTAGCCGAACGCGCTGCGGGCCGTTGGCGGCTCGTTGTGCTTTGCGGTATAGTCGGCCACGAACTGCTTTGCGCGTGCGTTACCACCGAGCACGATCGGACTATTGTAATACCATTCGAAGCCCCAATACCCAACGCGCGCTTCTTTGGGCAGCGACCAGAAGACTTCCAGCTCGCCCTGCGGGCCTGCGACCGGAAGACGGCTGAGGAGGCCGGACGAATTGGCCTGCTTGAGAGCATTGACCAGATCGTCGCCCTGGACCATCAGGATGAGCACGTCCGGCTTAGCGCCCAAGACCTTCGTCAAATACGCGCTGAAGTCGGTCGTGCCCAGCGGCGTCAAATCCGCTCCGACGACCTGAACGCCCAATCTGGATTGCATGTCTTGATAGCCGGTCAGAAGCGCGTGCCCGAAAGAATAGTCGGGCGTGATGAAATACCACTTCTTACCGAACTTTTTCTCGATCGAGTAACCGGTCGCATGGGTTTCCATCCACGTGCTATGGCACGTGCGATACGTCGACCAGCGACATTCGCTGCCCGTCACCTGGTCGGCATGACCACCCGAATCGATGAACGGGATCCTGTTCTCGGCCGCGACGCCGCTGGTTGCGATCGAGACGGCGCTGTTCACGGTGCCGATCAGCGCTAGCACCTTGTCGACCTGGATCAGCTTGCGGGCCTTCTCAACAGCCGTTCCGGGATTGTTCGCGTTGTCTTCGACGACGAGCTCGACCTGGCGGCCGAGCACACCGCCGCGCTTGTTGCGGTCGTCGACGGCCATGCGCATGCCGTTGATTTCGTTGCGCGCCGGGTAAGCGTAAACGCCCGTCAGTTCCTCGCTGACTCCGATCTTGAGCGTGTCGGCGCTGCGCCCCAGGTTAGGAATGAAGACCGGAACGCCGGCCGCGGCGCCGGCAGCAAGACCGGACACCTTGAGGAATGTCCGGCGGTCGAGACGCGATCGTGACAAGGTAGCCTCGCTTTCGCTTGAGCCTGCCACCATCCAGCCGAGCAGCGGCCGAGGGGCAAAAACATTCTTTTCATTAGCTAGCCGGAAGAGCCACCGTTTCCCTACAGCCCGGCTGAAAAGGAAGCTATGCTGCCTTGCCCCCGCCGTGCAGGGCCTTCAGGTATCCTGGAATGCAACCTCGATCCGAGCCCGAGCGACTTTGGCGTCCGCAGCGCCGTAGTACAGGTCGTAACGACCCTCGTCGAGTGGGTCGATGCCGGTCGGAAACACGACGTCGTTCACGATTCCCAGCCGTTCTTCGGGTGTCTGGGGTCGCAGGAACGGCTCCTCCGAGCGATACAGCACCTCGTGCGGCCGCTCCAAATCGTGCAGCACGAGGCCGGCACGATAGTGCAGCGAAGCGCCGCCGCCGGGGCGTTCGAGCGAGTCGACGCCGTGGAATACCGAAAGCCAGCCCGCGGACGTCTTTACCGGCGGCGTCCCAGCTCCGTTCTTGAGCCGGCCCCAGCGCTCGCCGACTTCGAGCACGCGCACGCTTTCCATGACGAAGCGCAGCCCGTCGACATCCCGAAGCGCGCGCTCGGCCGCCACGTAAGCGATGCACATCACTTCGCGGCGTTCGGCCGGCATTGCGAGCAGAAGCGGGATCGGTGCTTGCCCTTCGACGTTGGACTTGAGCATCGGCCGGTGATAGAAAGCGAAGGAGGGCACGCCCCTCGGCGAGCTCACGATTTCGGGGAAAAATGCCCCGTCCTTATTCGGAACGTAGTTGAACGCATCGTCGGCGAATTCGATGAGGCCCAAGCGCGTCCAGGCATGGGCGTCGGAGGAAATCGCAAGCGCGATGCGGGGCCCTTCCGGGCCAAAGGCCGTGTACGCCAGCACGTAAACATCCAGGCGCGGAATGAACGTGACGCGCGGGTCCTCGCACCCGTAGCCGCCCGCAACCGAACGTCGCTCGTATCCCTTGCGCGGTTCGAGAACCACCCCCTCGCGCTCGAATGCAATACCGTTCGCGGATTCGACTGCGCGAGCCAAGCCGACACGCGACACGTTGCCCGGCGCGACCATGCGCGGATACATCAGCAGCGTGCCGCCGCGGTCGCGAACGATCCCCGGATTCAAAACTCCCTCGGCTTCGAGGAGCGAACCATCCGGCGCTAGGACGATTCCGCAGCGTTGGTACGTCAGGTTGACCCGCACGGCGCTGGACTATACCAGACCGTCGTCGAGGTCCTCGCTGCGAATGTCCAGCGGCAGCCGACGGTCGGAGCGGGTCTAATGCCGCGAAGGTACGGGCGGGCCCGCGACAAAGCTGCGACGGTAGGAAACTGGCGACGCTGGAGGGCTCTCATGCCAACCAATGGTTCACGACGCACCTTCGTTAAGAGCGTGGGTGCCGCCGCCGGGGGCACGGCGCTAGCTGGGGCAATGCCCTTGCTGTGGGGATCGGCGCGCGCGGCCGAAGCGCTCAAGGTCGGCTTCATCAGTCCCCGCACTGGCCCGTTGGCGGGCTTCGGTGAAGGCGACCCGTACGTGCTCGAGCTCGTGCGCAAGTCCCTCGCCAGAGGCTTTTCCGCCGGCGGCACGGGCTATGCCGTCGAGATCCTCGACCGGGACACGCAGTCGGATCCGGCGCGCGCCGGTCAATTGGCGAAGGAACTGATCAACGGCAACGGGATCGATTTCATGCTGACCACCTCGACGCCCGAGACGGTCAACCCGGTCTCCGATGCTTGCGAAGCGGCCGGCGTACCGTGCTTATCGACCGTCATGCCTTGGGAAGCGTGGTACTTCGGGCGTGGCGCAAAGCCCGGGCAACCGTCGCCGTTCAAGTGGACCTATCATTTCAGTTTCGGCGTCAAGAATTTCTTCGACTGCTACGTATCTCAATGGCACGAATTGCCTACCAACAAGAAAGTCGGCGTGCTGTACCCGAACGACGCCGACGGCAACGCCATTCGCGAGCACTTGATCCCCGACTTGCAAAAAGCCGGGTTTACCGTCATCGACCCGGGACCATACGAAGACGGCACCAGCGACTATTCGGCTCAAATCGCGAGATACAAAGCCGAGAACTGCGAAATCTTCAACACGTTCCCGATCCCGCCCGACTTCGCAACGTTCTGGCGGCAAGCATCGCAACAGGGCTATACGAAGATCGTGAAGATCGCGCAAATCGCCAAGACCGGCCTGTTTCCTTCGAACGTCGAAGCGCTCGGCTCGCTCGGGGACAAGCTCGCGACGGCCTGTTACTGGCATCGCGACTTCCCCTACAAATCGTCGTTGACCGGGGTCAGTTCGCGCGAACTTGCCGACGGTTACGAGCGCGCGAGCGGCAAACAGTGGAATCAGCAGCTGGGCGCCTCATTGTCCTTGTTCGACGCGGGCTTCCAGGCGCTTAAGAACAGCGCCGCGGCGAAGAACAAGGCGGCTGTGGCGAAGGCTCTCGGCGCGCTGAACACGATCACGATCGTGGGCAAAGTCGACTTCTTGGCCGGTCCGTTTCCGAACGTTTCGCCCACCAGCATCATCGGTTCCCAATGGGTGAAATCAAAGGCCGGCAGCAAGTTCCCCTTCGACATGGTCATCACGGAACACGCGAACGATCCGAAGGTTCCCGTCACCGCGAAGTTGCTGCCGTATAGCTGACCGCTCGTAAGAAGGCCACCGATGGCGCAAGGGTCGAGCGTGCTCGCCGCGGCCGGGATCGTCAAGCGCTTTAACGCGTTCGTGGCCGTCGCCGAGCTCGACTTCAGGTTGGGCGCTGATGAAGCGGTCGGCATCGTCGGGCCGAACGGCGCCGGGAAGACGACGCTGCTCAACGTGCTGGCCGGAACCTACCGGCCCTCGGCCGGTACGGTGACGTTCGAAGGCGCCGACGTTTCCAGGCTGGACGCCGCTTCGCGATGCAGGTTGGGAATCGCGCGCTCTCATCAGGTGCCGCGCCCCTTCGGCGACATGACGGTGTTCGAAAACGTCTTCGTGGCTGCATCGATGGGGGGCGGCCACAAGGGTGCGCGCGCCTACGACGGCAGCATCGAGTCGCTGCGCCTCTGCGGCATGCTCGAGGTCGCGAACCGCCCGGCCGAGACGCTCGGTCTGCTCGATCGCAAGCGGCTCGAACTGGCGCGCGCGCTCGCGACGGATCCCAAAGTGCTGCTGCTGGACGAGATCGGTGCAGGTCTGACCGACGGCGAGGCGGCCGAGCTCGTGGCGATCATCCGCGAGCTGCGCCGCCGTCATATCGCGATCGTGTGGATCGAACATATCCTGCACGTTTTGCTGCAGGTCGTCGAACGGCTCGTCTGCATGGATGCAGGGCGCGTCATCGCCGAAGGTCTTCCCGACGAGGCGCTCGCGCATCCGGCCGTGATCGAGGCCTACCTCGGCAGCGGGGTGACGTGAGCCTGCTCGCGGTCGAGCAGCTCGATGCGCGCCACGGCTTGCTGCAGGCCGTTCGCGGCGTCTCTTTCGCGCTTGCGGAGGGCGAGATCCTGGCGCTCGTCGGCGCAAACGGCGCGGGCAAGACGACGCTCTTGCGCTCGATATCGGGCGCCCATCGAATATCCGCCGGCCGCGTGCTCTTCGACGGGGCCGACATCAGCGCGGTTCGCGCCAGCGCGCGCGTCCGCATGGGTATCGCTCTCGTGCCTGAGGGGCGGCGTCTGTTCGCAGGCATGACGGTTGAGGAAAACTTGACCGTTGCCGGAGAGACGCGGCGCAGGGGGCACTGGAACCTCGAGACGGTGCTCGAGGCATTTCCGATGCTGCGCCCGCTCCTGCGGCGGCGCAGCGGCGACCTTTCGGGCGGCCAGCAGCAAGCGGCCGCGATCGGGCGCGCGCTGATGACCAACCCTCGCGTTCTGCTGCTCGACGAAGTATCGCTCGGATTGTCGCCCGTCGCGGTCAACATGGTGTACGAATCGCTGCAAGGCGTCATCGCCGGCGGCGCGACGATCGTGCTCGTCGAGCAGGATCTGTCGCGTGCTTTGCGGATCGCGACCCGCGTCGCGTGCATGCTCGAAGGCCGCATCGTCCTCGAAGGGAAGGCTTCCGACATGACCCGCGAGCGGGTGACCGAAGCGTACTTCGGTCTACGGCGGCCGGACGCGGGAAGCGCCGTGTCGTGATCTGGGCCGATCAAATCGTCCAAGGAATCTTCCTTGGCGGTTATTACGCGCTGATCGCGTGCGGCTTGTCGTTCATGTTCGGCGTGCTGCGCATCATCAATCTGGCGCACGGCAGCATCGCGGTACTCTCGGCCTACCTGGTTTGGATGCTGGCCGATCGGTGGAACGTCTCGCCCTTCTTGGCGCTCGTCGCGATCGTCCCGGCGATGGCGGCCGCAGGCTGGCTGCTGCAACGCACGGTGCTCGAGCGGAGCTTGCGTTCGGGTGCGCTCACGCCGTTGCTCAGTACCTTCGGGCTCGCGGTGATGCTCGACAACCTGCTATTCGAGAAGTTCGGGGCCGACACGCGCTCGCTTGCGCCCAACATCGGGGATCTCGCCTTCAATAGCTGGACCGTTGGCGGGGGCGTGACGATCGGGCAACTCGCGCTGCTGACCTTCGGCGTCGCGCTCGCATTGCTCGGCGGACTGCAGCTCTTCCTCAATCGCACGCCGCTGGGGCGCGCGATTCGCGCCACGGCCGAAGACGCCGATACCGCCGAACTGGTCGGGATCGATTCGCGCCGGGTGTACGCGGCAGCCGCGGCCATCGCGATCGCGACGGTCGCGATCGCGGGTACCTTTCTCGGCATGCGGGCGACCTTCGATCCCTACACCGGCCCGGCTCAGCTCATCTTCGCATTCGAGGCGATCGTTATCGGCGGAACGGGATCCTTGTGGGGAACGCTCATCGGCGGCATCGTGCTCGGCGTGGCGCAGAATCTCGGGTCGCAGGTGAGCCCGCGAGGCTTCCTCATTGCGGGACATGCGGTGTTCTTCGTCGTGCTTGCCGCGCGATTCGTCCTCGCCGGCCGCGATCCGCGTACGCTGTTCGGAGCGCTGCGGAGGGCCCCCATTTGAGCGGCGGCCCGGGCATCGTCGTCCAGCGCTGGAGCCCACTTTCGATCGGGGCGATGAGCTGCTTGGGAGCGCTCTTGGTCCTGCTCGCCTTCGGTCCGTTCTATTTGGGTCCGTATCTCACGGACCGGCTCACCACGCTCTTGATTTACGTGATCATGGCGGCCATGTGGAACGCGCTGGCCGGATACGGCGGCCTGGTTTCCGTCGGCCAGCAGGCGTTCTTCGGCCTTGGTGCCTACGCCGCCATCCGGCTTTCCCACGCGGGGCTGGAGGCGTACCTCGCTCTCATCCTAGCGCCGCTATTGGTGGGGCTCGTGTCGGTGCCGCTTTCAACGTTCGCCCTTCGGTTGCAGGGCGGCGAGTTCGCGATCGGTATGTGGGTCTTCGCCGAGCTCGCGCACCTGTTGGTCAACCTCGACGGGCTCGTGCAAGGCGAGACCGGCACGTCGCTGATCGCGCTCTCCGCATTCGCGCCCGATACGCGGCGCGCGCTCAATTACTGGCTCGCGCTCGCGGTCATGACGGTGCTCGTGGCGGCCGTGTTCCTTTTATTGCGGAGCCGCGTCGGCGCGTCGATTCAGGCAATCCGCGACAACCAGGAAGCCGCTGCCTCGGTTGGCGTGCGCGTCATGGCCACCAAGTGCTTGATCTTCGTTCTGGCCGCGGTGGGCTGCGCCGCTGCCGGCGCGCTGACGCTTGCCACGCTGATCAGCTTCCAGCCGAAAACGTACTTCAGCGTTCAGTGGACTGCGTATATGATCTTCATGACGCTGGTCGGGGGGCTGGGGACGTTCGAAGGCCCCGTCCTGGGAGCGGTCATCTTCTTCGCGATCGAGACGTTCTTCGGCGGCAGCGGGGTGTGGTATCTCGTCGGCCTCGGCGCTTGCGCTCTGCTCTTCTCGCTGTTTCTGCCGCGCGGCATCTGGGGGGCGCTGCGCGATCGCTTCGGCATTGCGCTGATGCCGGTCGGTTACCGCCTGCAATTCCGGCCCCGCGCCGGCAAGGCCGCGACGTGAGAAAGCCTGCTGAAACAACGATGCGATCCACGATTTCGGAAACCGGCACGGTCGTAAAAGCGGTTGTCCTGATGAATCACGGACTACCTCACCAGGGTTCGAAGAGGATTGCATGATGAACGTTCTCGTTATCGGAGCGACCGGCTATATCGGCTCGGCAGTTTGCCGAGAGCTCGCCGCCGCCGGGCACGCCGTTACCGGTTTGGCACGCTCGGAGGAGGCGGCTGCCAAACTTCGAGCTGCCGGCCACGAGCCGGTTGCGGGCGACGTTGACCAATCGTCGCGGGTCGCGGCGCTTGCCGCGCAATCGGATGGCGTCATCTACGCGGTGCAGCTCTACGCCCCCAACGCCTTCGATATCGAGTCGCTCGCGCTGCGTGCCATCGTCGAGGGCTTGGCAAACAGCGGTAAACCGTTCGTCTATACGAGCGGCGCCTGGGCATACGGCGACACCGGCGAGCGAGTGGCCGACGAGGATGCGCCGTTGAATCCGCCCGCGCTCGTCGCGCGGCGGCCCGAACTCGAACGCATCGCGCTCGACGGCGCGCACAGCGGCGTCAGAGCGAGCGTCGTACGGCCCGGTGACGTCTACGGAGAAGGGCGCGGAATCCCGGCGATGCTCGTCAGCTCGGCCCGCGATCGCGGTGCGGCGTCCTTCGTCGGGGACGGGCGCAATCGGTGGGCGGTGGTCCACGTCGAGGATCTCGCGCGCCTGTACGTTCTGATGTTCGACGGCGCAAGCGGCGGCGATCTCTTCAACGCGAACGACGAGACGGCATTTTCCGTGCGCGAGATGGCGGAAGCGGCCAGCCGCGGGGCCGGCCGTGGCGGCGCGGTGCACTCGTGGCCGCTTGATGAAGCGCGCAAGGAACTCGGACCCTTTGCCGACGCGCTCGTCTTAGACCAGCGACTGACTTCGGCGCGCGCTCGGCAGCGGCTCGGCTGGACGGTGCGCAGCACCACGATCCTTGACGACCTCGAGCGCGGTTCCTACGCGGGTTAGCCGGCGGCTTCGAACGCCTCCGCGCCGCTAAAGCGGAAGCGCGGTTCGCGCGTTCCGCAGAAAAACGCGAGCAGGTCGCAGACCATGCGCTCGCAACCGGCTGCGTTCAAGGCGTACAACTCGGGGACGCAATAAACGGCGGCCGCGCGCGACGAGGAAACCGCATCGATCGCGGGCCGGTCGACGAATCGCGCCGCGATTCCGCCGGACTGCATCTCGACGAAAGCCGACTGCCCGTCGAACGTCCAGCTCGCACCCTGGGCTTCGCGCCTCAAGACGACGCTCGGCCCGAGGGCTCGGTAAAGGGATACGGTCAGGTCTAGCAGCTTCAGCGGCTCGCTTCGTGCCATCCCCGCAACGCTAGCGCCTGGCCCGCGCCGGCGCATCCGACAACGGTCCAACGGCCGGCCCAGCGGACCGTGAAAGCGGTGAATGACTGTGAGTTTATCGGACGGTGAGACGCTCCGCGATGGCTTGTCCGACGAGCTCGGGCGCCGCGGCCGGGTCTCCCACCGGAAAGACGAGCTTCTCGCCGCCGTCGAACCACAGGCGCGCGGTGACCCCGTCGTCGGCGGCCGTTGCCACCGCCGTTCCGGCGCGGCTGACCCAGATCGCCGAATCCCACGAGATCTCCTCAGCGCGGACGGCGTCTCCCAGCTTGGCGCGGACCTGGGCGTTCACGGCATCAATCCATTGGTCGAAAGTCACAACGGGCTCCACTCTTTTTGGCCAAATGTACCACTCCCCAAGAATACCCCCCGTCCGGCGGCATTTCAAGGTCCGGCCCCAAAGAGTGCGGCGCCGCCGTGGGCCGGCGGCGCCGCTATCCGTCAGATCCTAGGCAAATGCGGGCGGCGGGAACGGCTTCCAAAAATTGCAGTTATGCTCTTTTGAGAAGTCCCGGACCACGCCCGGCGTCGGTGGAACGAACGAGTTCACGTCGTCGTAGTTGCCGACGAAATAGGGCCAGTAGGAAGTGCTGGACCCGTTAGGGTTCGACGTGGCAGCGAAGGTCGTCCAGTACGAGATCATCTGCGCTGCCAACTGCAGCTCGATCGAGCTGAGCTGGCTCGGTTCCGAATGGGAGAATTCGTCCCAGAAGAATTGCAGCTCGCTCGCGTGCGCTGAGCCGTACGGGAAGCTGACCGGTGGAAGGAACTCCTCCGGCGCGTTTTCGTCGTAGAACTCGTAGGCAAACGTCGGCACCCATTGCGAGAGCGAGTCGTTGGCGGAAAGTGCCTGGCAACTGAAAACGTAGTCGGTCAACAGTGTCGCCAGCGCCAAATCGGGGCTCGGGTAGTTCGCGAGCGGGTATTTCCTGAGCACCTTGGGGGCCAGCGAGCCGAACTCGCCTTGCAGGAGCGGTGCGTATTGCGCCGGTTGCACCGGTCCGTTCGCACTGAGGTCGAAGTCTTCTGCAATAAAGAGCCGGAACTCATCGTGATTGGTTCCGTCGATGACAGGCACGCGATTGAAGGTTCCTTGCGCAAATGCGGTAGCGGGCATCGTCGGAAGAAGCTTACCGTCGATCGTCGGCGTCTCTTCCGACGGTGTCTGCGCCAGGAGAGCGCTGACCGGCACGCCGCGCAGGCACTTGACGCGCTCGTTCGAGCAGCCAAGGGTCATCGCCAGGGCGTTGCCGGTCGCCTCCGAGGTCTGCAGCGACGGCAAGGCAGCGATTTGATACGAGCCGCTCTCGATGATCGCCCGATCGAACAGACCGTTTGCGAGCGGCGAGGCCAGCTGTGAGAAGACGCTGAGTCCGCCCGCCGACTCACCAAAAACCGTCATCGAGCCCGGATCGCCGCCGAAGGCTGCAATGTTGCGCCGCACCCACGCGAGGGCGAGCTGCTGATCCATCAAGCCGTAGTTAACGTGCAGGCCCGGCTCTGCGTCGAGCGCCGACTGTGCGAAGAATCCGAGCAGGCCGAGGCGGTAGTTGATCGTCACGACGATGACGCCCTGGGGCACGATGCGGTTGGGGTCGTACAAATTGCTCGCCCCGACGACGAATCCACCGCCGTGAATCCAAACCATCACCGGCAAGCGCCGGGACGTGCTGCTGCTGTTCTGGGGCAGAAACACGTTGAGGAACAGGCAATCTTCATTCGAGCTCTTCACGCCGAAGGGAGATTTGACTTGCGGGCAGGGCGACCCGAAATGCCTCGCATCGAGCGGCGAGGCCCAAGGCGGGTGGGGCTGCGGTGCGCGCCAGCGCAAGCTTCCGACGGGCGGTTGCGCGTATGGGATGCCGAGGAAAGCGGACATTCCATCGAGCGTCTTGCCGCGAACCCAGCCGTCATGCGTCAAGACCTCGAGTCCGTTCGCCGGTAGGACGCGTGTCGCCGGAGCGGCAAGCACTCCCCTCGCGCCGGCGGCGAGCGGGTGCGCGACGGCGAAAGCCGCGCATGCTACGGCGGCAACGAGCGTTCGTACGAGTGCTCCTTGCACGAAACCAAATCGAGCCTTCATCAGAGGTTCCTTTCTTGGCGCGGTAACGACACTGAAAGTCGAGGCCCGCTCCGTAGAGCGGTACCTGCTGCGGCGACGGGTTTGAACTGCGAACCGTAACCGGAGAGTAGCGGCTTCGACGGTTATCTGCCGGGTCCCGGGGCTCGGTCGCCGCCGCGTGCGCTCCGGCAGCGCTTGGCGAAGTCGATCAGCCGGACAACCGCGTCAAGGGCCTAGCGAGGCATGCCCCGGACCGGGTGCGTTCGCGCTGGTGGAGAAGGAGGGTCGACGCCTACCGAAGCGAGTCGTCGCGATGCAGCAAGCACAAGCCGATCCGCGTCCGTGTGAACGCTGCGGACATCGCCGGGACATGCACGAAGATTTTCGCGGCATGGAAGTCTGTCGCGCTTGCGACTACATCGCGTTGCGCTTCCCGTGCTCGACTGCGACGCTTCAAGAGAAAGCTGCGCTCGACGCGCTTAGCTTCGACCTCGACTGACTACAAGCCGCCGTCGAGTTCGTCGAGGCGCTTCAAGGCGTGCTCGTTGCGCTCCGCGGAAGGTAACTCGTCGCATTCGCGCATGATTTCGACGACGCGGCGCGCGGTTTGCACGAGCAGCTCGCGGTCCTCCGGTCCCTCCCGGCGCGGCAGGCGCAGCACGGAATCGGAGGTGTACACGGGCAGCGACTCGCCGGCGGGCGCGTGACCGTTCGAGGACGCTTTGCCGCGGACCGCGTCGCGCAAAAGCTGCCGGCAGGTGTAGACGCCCACATCCGACTTACCGGGATGTTCGAGATGATGGAGGGCGACCGGGCGTTGGCTTGTCATCGCTTCGTAGTCGCCCGGCGCGCGCTGCTTCTCATCGTAGGTGCGGTGCCGCGTTTGCCCATCGAGGAAATCGATGCGGTCGACGCCGCAGTCTTCCGCGCATCCCATGTGGTCGGGATCGATCTCATCGTTGAAGTGCCGCCACCCCAGAACGATCATGTTCTCGTCGTCGACGGGTACTTGCCAGCGCGACATCGCGACGGTGGTGTGCCGCAAGCGCGCGGCCGAAGGGACCAGCGACGCGGTGGCAACGAAGTTGGGGAAGTTTTGCTCGGTGATGCGAATCCAAATGCGGTCGTCGGCCACGCGCCGCGCCGCGGAGAAGATCAGACCGTTGCCGTTGCGCGTTGCATGCCATTCGATGACCGGCATCTCGCGGAAGCCTTCCCCTAAGTTCAGGCCGGCCGCGAGCTCCGCGTCGATGCTATCGACCGTCATGTTGTTGTGCAGAACGGCCGAATGAAAGTGGTCGATCAGATTCTCGTAGACTTGCAGCCAATTGCAGGCATAGAGGTTTGAGAAGGGGACCAGGCGCGTTCCGGCCGGCATCCGATACGCGTCGTATTCCGGGAAGACCGGTTTCGCTTCGGGCGGCCCCATGTATGCAAAGACGATACCGTCGCGCTCGAACGCTGGATAGGCTCCTTGGCAAACGGTCTGCTTGAGGCGCGTGTCGCTCGGCTCGCACGGCATTTCCAGGACCGTTCCATCGACGTCGTACAGCCAGCCGTGATAGCAACAGCGAATGCCGCGTTGCTGCACGATGCCGAACTCTAGCGACGTCCCGCGATGGCTGCAATGCAGATGCAGCAGGCCGATGCGGCCGCTGCGGTCTCTGAAGACGACCAGGTCCTCGTGAAGGATGCGGATCGCTTTCGGGACGTCGGTAAGCTCCTGCGAAAGGCACACCGGCTGCCAGAAACGGCGCATGTATTCGCCCATCGGGCTGCCCGGGCCGGCGTGCGTCAGCTCCCGCTCGGACTTGGGAACCGACTCGTCGTCGTGACGGTAGTAACCGCCGTAGGGAAGGCTGTCACGTTTGCGCGGGGTCTCTAGCACTCGGCTCATCGTTCGCTCCCATCTCTAAGACCGTTTCGCCCGAGTTCTGGTAAACCGTAAGATTGGTCAGGCCAAACGCGAATTCCCGCCGCCGGCCTTGCGTTTGCGCCGTCCAAGGGATGCCCGTGCGGGGCGCGCCGGCGCGGCCACGCTCGGCTGCGGACCGAACATCCGCCGGTAGAAGTCGCGGATGTGATCGCTTGCGGCACCGGCCGCTTTTTCCGCCACGCCGGATCGAATCGCCGCCACCAAACCGCGGTGCTCGGCGACGAGCCACGCGTGCTCGGCAGGCCAGTCGTCGAGTTTTCGGAACGCGTCGAGAATTTGGCGCGCGATCGCTTCGCGCAAGGCCTCGGTGAACAGCGGCGCCACCGCGTTACCCGACATCTTCGCGATCGCTACGTGGAATTCGGTATCGCGTTCCAAGAAAACCTCGGGATCGAGCGCGGCGTCCATCTGGTCGACTAGCCGTCCGAGGCGCGTGAGTGCGTCGGGCGTCGCCCGGGCCGCCGCGCCGCGAAAAGACCAGGTCTCAAGCGCTTCTCGAATCTCAAGCAAATCGAGCAGCGGTATGCGCAGCAGCGAGACGTACAGCCGCAGGGTGTTGGCCAGGCCCTGGTTGTTTTCGCCGCGCACGACCGAACCGGATTCGGAACCCGCGCCGCGCCGCGCGCTCAAGATTCCAAACGCCTCCAACACGCGCAAGGCTTCGCGCACGGATGGGCGGCTTACCTGAAATGCTTCGGCCAGCTCGCGCTCCGGAGGCAGCCGGTCGCCGACGGCGAGCCGCCCGTCCAAGATCGCTTCCTCGATCTGGAAGATGACGTCTTCAAAAGCCCGGCGGTGGAGAACGGGCTTGAACGCCGGTTTGGAAGCCGCCGCCGTCGAGCCCGTGAGACGATGCGAGGCGGCCTTTTTCGAGAGCGGCGGCTTCCGAGCCGCGCGCAAGGAGGTAGGCCGCTTCATGCGGCTACCTTCTTGCCTACCCCGGCAGCTCCCGCGCCTTTGCGCGGGGGTGCCGCTCAACGCACCGGCGGCCGCTCGAGCAGGTCGAGAATGTCTGCGTCAGGTCTGGCGATGACGCGCCGGCTGACGACGCGGCCGACGCGCTCGGCCGCTGCGACGCCGGCATCGACCGCGGACTGCACGGCGCTCGTTTCCCCGGTCACCATGATGGCGATGAGCCCGCCGCCTGGCTGCTGCTTGGTAATGACGCGGACGCTCGCGGTCTTCACCATCGCATCGGCCGCCTCCACGGCCGCTGCCAGGCCGAAGGTCTCGACCAGCCCCAGAGCCTCAACCCCAAACGTCTCAATCATCGCGCTCTCGCCGGCCGCATTGGGGCTACGCACGCTACCGTACGTAACCCCGATGCCGGCCAAACGGCGTTAATCCCAGAAGTACTTCGAACGCCGCGGATCGACGTTGTCCGGGAACGGCAGGTAGCCTTCGCCCGAGAAGATCTTCTGCGGCACGGTTGCCTGTGCGAAGCCGCGCTTGGTGATGTCGTAGTAGTAATCCGAGATGCGATGGTCGATCTCCCAGAAGTCGTACTCCTTGCACGCCTTCTCGTACGTTCCGGCCAGTCGCAAGTGGGGTAAGATCATCTCGATGTAGTAATCGTACATTCCGTTGGTGATCAACTGGCGGCGCGACATGCGCGAGGTCTTGGTGTAGAGCTTGAGCGTGGCTTGCTGCACGCCATGCAGCCGCGGTGCGAGATCCTTGATGGGAACGGAGTACACCTCGGACATGGGCGTGTTCCACTTCTCGCGCACGAACACCGCGCCTGCGGTGATATACGGGATGTAGTTCTTGGGCCGGGTGAAGGTCGTCGAGATGTCGTTGACCCGAATTTCCTCGAGCCCCATCTTGGCCGCATCCAGGACGACCAGCATCGTGTACGCGTGCGGGACCTTCTCGTGATCGCACACGTCGCTCCAGTGGTAGACTTCTTCGTTGCAGAAAAGGTCGCGAACGATCAAGACCTTTCCGTCCGGAAGTGGATAGGGCCCGGTGTCCCCTAGACCGAGGCGGCAGTCGTAGTGGTCGAGGAAGGCGAGCAGCTCGGCGGTCGCGTTGAAGCGGACGAAAGCGTCGTGCTTTTCACTGCCTGCCTCGATCTCCTCGAGCTGCGGCGTCAGCGTGTCCAGGAAATCTTGGTCGTGGATCAAGCAGCGGTAGCGATCTTGCGAGTTGAGGATGTAGCCGTCTTGGCGCTTGCCCCACAGAACGCGCTGCATGAACTTGAGGATGATGTTGCTTTCCTCGACGAAATCTTGCGGTTTGATGACTTCGAGGGCGAGCAGTCCGCAGCGGCCCATGCCGAATCCGACCGCGCCGATGCACCAGTCGTGAACGCAGTTCACCTTCGTTCCGATCTCGCGCCGGGCGCTCTTGCCGATGTCGATGATCGCTTGTGCTCCAACCTCATCGTTGGTCATGCGCAGGATCTCCGGCCAGCGGTAGAACTCGTGCATAAACGCCAAGATCTCGTATTCCTGGCGCGGGATCATGCCCGACACGCCCTCGGTCGCGCGCATGACGAGCACGTCCCAAATGTTCCAGGCCAGGTAGTTGTTGAGATCGTTGAGCTCGTCGATCGTGAAGTTGTCTCTGAGCACGTCCTGGTGGCTGACTTTCTCGAGGACCTTGCTCTTTGCGCGCTGGCGCATGATCTTGTCGCCGAGAATCCCGTCGGGAACGGGCTCCATCCCCTTGAAGTTGCCTTGGTAGACCAGGTCCTGGAAGCGCAGCCCGTTGTCGTCGGGTTCGTACCGCTTCAAATAACCGGCCATATGATCTATCATCGCGTTTCCTCTCTTGTCTTGAGCGCTGCGTAAGACGTGAAGTTACGAGGGTCAGTCTTCGAGGAGTACCTGCGCGACGTCGTGATGGTCGCACTTGAGACGGACTTTCTTCCCGTCGAGAGCTGCAATCATTTGCTTGAAGTGCTCGTCGTTGTTGCCGCCCGTGACGTAGCGGGTTTCGGTGTTCGGCTGATAGGCGGTCATGATGCACGGGATTTGAAACTCGCGCGACAGGATGCCGAGATGGGACTCGGGCGCACCCGAGAGCGTGATGACGCCGAGGCATCCCATGGTGAGCGCCGGGGACAGGAAGGTCGTCGTTCCGCCCTGCGCCAGGATGATGTGGTCTTGCAGTTTGCCGCTCGAGATCAGCGCGATAACCGCAGTCGGGTCACCGAGGTACTTGACGACGCCGGTCGGCGATTTGGGTGTTTCGAAGGCGTTGTAACCTTCGGCTAAAACTGTCATTGCTTCTGTCCTCCTCAGCGAAGATGCACGTTCAAACCTGGATGTGACGCAGACGCCGCAGCGTCGCCAGCAGTTCGGGTTCTGACGGCGGTGGCGCGCGCGGCACGGCCGGCGGCGGCTCCGAGCGAAGCACGGATTCGCTGCGATCCCAAAACCGGGTGCGGCGAGCCTCCTCCAAGCGCTCGGAGTTGCGCGCGCGGCGCACGCGCGCGGCGGCGGCAACGCGCTCGGCTGCCGTAGCGGCCGGTTCGTGCGGACAAGCGCACGGTGTCGAGGTAGCGCCCTCGCATGCGCAGGCGCCCTTGGGAGGAAGCAAACAGGCCGTCGCACCAGGCGCGGGCTCGCCCGACGCAAGCCAAGCGATGAGCTCTTGCGGCCAAACCGCCACCGTTTCGGCGCCGGCTGCAAGCAGCTCGGATTCGCCGTGCATGCCCCACGCGACGCCGATGGCGCGAACGCCGCAAGCCAACGCCTCCTTCACGTCGCCTGCCGTGTCGGTAATCAGTGCTACGCCGCCTTCGTCGCGCGCGCCGTTGAGCTCGTCGTACGCAGGCGAGCAGCGCCGTCCGACGCCGTAACCTGCGTCGGCGAGGAAGCGCCGCATGCTGACGCTCTTGTCGGGTTCCACGTCGCCCGAGAAGACGTGCGCGAAACACGTCGCCACGCCGGCTTCGCTCAGCACGCGTCGAATCGTTGCGATCGTGTTGGTGGAGAGGACGACGAGCGTGCAGCGGCTCGCCAGGGTTCGCACCACGTCGGCCAGGCCCGGTACCAGCGGCGGCGTGTACTGCGTGCGAAGGAGCTCGAGAAAGTGGTGCTTGGCCGCATCGAGCTTCGTCTTGTCGGGGCAACGGGCGGCGAGAGCCCGGAAAAAGTTGTCGTTAAAGAGATCGAAAAAAGCGTCGCGATCCTCGATGCCCAGGCCAAACTCGCGATTGGTTTGAGCGAACAGCTCCCAGGAAGCCTCGCGCGTTTGAACGAGGGTGCCGTCGAAGTCGAAGAGGATCGCGCGCGGCGGCATCGGCTCAGGCGTTCACGGAGGCCGGCCTCGATGCGATGCGGGTCGCGGGCGAGCCGTTGAGCGACGCGAGCAGCGGCAGCTCGTAGAAGTCGTAGATCTCGCCGTAGCCCGTCAAGCCGTTGCACTCCCAACGCGTCAGGACGTTGAAGCCGACCATATTCGGCCAGCATAGCCAGGGAAACGTCGTCAAGCCGGCGCCGGAGAAGTTCCACGTGCGTTCGGCCCGGTCGGTTACGGTGAGCTCGATGGTCTCGGCGTAACGGTCGCTCCCGCGCACCGTGCGGCCACTCCCCGCTTTAAGACCGAAAACCTTCCCCCGCTCGAGGACGTAACCGTGCGTCAAGCGTAGCCCCGTCGGGTTCTGGGCCGGATCGAAGCTGAAGATGGCATGCATCGCGAAATCTTTTGAAAAATGGGCGCCGAGCCAACACATCGGCGGGGCGCCGCGCTCGGGGCGCGGACCCCAACTGTGGTCCATGGTGGAAACGCAGTCGATTTCATACGCCTTGCCGCGAACGGCGACCGTACCGTGGGCGCGCCCCGTTTGATCGAAATGGCCGTTGTAGGCGGTTCCCCAGGCGAACTTGCCCTCGGCCTGCGCGTGACTCGCCGCCGCCGCCATCGGATCTTCGGCCGGATCGTGGATGTCGAAGCCCGGCATCAGCGCCTCCCAGCGCACGTCGACCCGCGTACCTTCGCCGTCATCGTAGCGCAGATCCCAGACGCGGTTGGGCTCGATCGTACGGACCGCGAGCGAGTTGGCGAGCTTGTAAGCGCGCAGGTCGTAGGGCTTCGGAATCGGCAGCGAGGAGCGCATGTCGCAGAAATCGGCTTCCCACGGCGTCAAAGACCGGCCGGAATTGATGCAGATCGTCGAGCCGACCGTTCCCAGGGTCGTCCGGAAAAGCGCGTACAGACCGACGTTTAAACGCGACTGCGGCTCGTAGAAGGCGAAGTAGTTCGTTTCGGACCAGGTGGGGTCGCTCGAATCGCGCCCGTGAAAGTCCGCATCCGCATCTTGGATCAAAACGAATCCTCCTCGGACGGCCGCGCCGCCCGTGCTCTCAATTGTCCACGATGAGGCTCGAGGCGCTACGGGCGGTGCGGATAGAAGTTGGCGGAGCTTTTTATCCGGTCGCGAGCATGACGGCGTGGCGGTCCCGAACCTATAGTGGGGGCCAAGCTACGAAAGGGTTCCAAACGATGCGCCTAGGGCGGGTGTGCGGAAACGTCGTCGCCACGGTCAAAGCCGACGGTCTGTCGAGCTACAAACTTTTGTTGGTTCGAGAGGTCGATCCGCGCGATCCGCTTGGCGGCGACGGCGATGCAAGCGCCGCGGTGTATGCCGCCATCGACCTGGTCGGCGTCGGCGAGGGCGAGATCGTTTTGGTCGCGCACGGCGGCGCCGCGCGCGTCGACGAGGGCACGGCGCGCGTTCCGACCGATGCCGCCATCGTCGCCATCGTCGACAGTGCCCGGCTCGATTCGCGCACCACGTTCGTCAAGTAGTAAAGCAAAAGGGGGGTCAGTGTCATGGCAGCACCAGGTAGCTCGGAGTCCCCGGGCGGCGCGCTCGGTCTCATCGAAACAAAGGGCCTCGTCGCAGCGATCGAGGCGGCCGATTCGATGGTCAAAGCAGCCAACGTCCGGCTGATGGGCCGAGAGCAAATCGGGGGTGGCCTCGTCACCGTCATGGTCCGCGGCGACGTCGGGGCGGTCAAGGCCGCGACCGATGCCGGCGCGGCTGCGGCCGGCAAGGTCGGCGAGGTGATCTCGGTGCATGTGATCCCACGGCCCCACGAAGACGTGGACCTGATTCTCGGCAAGCTCAAGTAGCGACCGCGGGATCCCGGAGGATAATCGATCGTGCCTGGGGGCGCGATGGCTGCGCTCGAAGCCGATTCCGACCTGATCGCGCTCGCTGAAGCGCGCGCGAAAGCGCGCGACGCACGGGCCGCCTTCGAGTCGTTCGACGGCGCCACGCAAGCGGTGGTCGACCGCATCGTGAGCGCAATGGCAAACGCCGGGGCGGCCGCGGCCGAAGAACTCGCCCGGCTCACCGTCGAGGAGACCGGCTACGGCGTCGTCGCCGACAAGGTCTACAAGAATCTTTACAACGCGCGCTTCGTGGCCCAAGCGATGCTGGAGATGCGCACGCTCGGTGTTCTGTGGGTCGACGAGCCGAACCGGATGGCGGCCGTCGGCTCACCGATGGGCGTTTTGGCCGCCATCATCCCCGTCACCAATCCAACCTCGACCGTCCTGTTCAAATGCCTGGCGGCGGTCAAGTCGGGGAATGCCATCGTTTGCGCGCCGCATCCGCGCGCGGTGCGCTGTTGCGCGCGCACGGCCGAGATCATGGCCCGCGCGGCCGAGCGGGCTGGGGCGCCGCGCGGCCTGATCTCGTGTCTGGAGAGCGTTACGCTCGAGTCGACGCAGGAGTTGATGCGCCATCCGGCCGTCTCGATGGTCCTGGCAACCGGCGGCGCCGGCATGGTGCGCGCTGCCTATTCTTCTGGTAAACCGACGCTGGCAGTCGGGCCCGGCAACGTGCCGGCATACATCGATCGCTCCGTCCCGGACCTGCTCGAAGCGGCGACGATGATCGTCACTTCGAAAGCCTTCGACAACGGAACGGCCTGCGTCGCCGAACAATCGGTCGTCCTCGACGAGCCTATCGCCGACGCCGCCTTTACGGCTTTCGAAGCGCAGGGCACCGTCTTTCTTGGTGCGGAGGAGGCGCAGCGCTTGGCGTCGCTTCTCTTTACCGAGGGCGGCGATCTGCGGCCGCAGTCGGTCGGACAATCGGCGCGCGTTCTGGCGGACCGGATCGGGGCGCGCGTCGAAGCGAATTGCCGCGTGCTCGCCGCCGAGCTGCACGACGTCGGGCCGCAAACCCCGTTGTCGCGTGAGATTCTCGGCCCGGTTCTGTCGTTCTATCGCGCCAAGAACGCGGACGCCGCTTACGAACGCTGCCGGCAGGTTCTCGATTTCGGCGGCGCCGGCCACACGCTCGGCCTCCACGCGGGCGACGACGCGGTGATTGCCAAGTTCGCGTCCCTCCCGGCCGCACGCATTCTTTGCAATACGCCGAGCTTGTTCGGCGGAATGGGCTTCAGCGCTGCCACGGATCCGTCGTTCATGCTGGGCACCGGAACCTGGAGCGGATCGATCGTCTCCGACAACGTTACGCCGCTGCATCTCATCAACATCAAGCGCATCGCACACGAGATCCGGCCGTGGCGCTCGCTGTACGATCTCAAGTGAAACGCGGCGACGAAGCGTGCCGAGGGGCGGCGAACTGATGGCCGGCGTCGAGTTGCGCACGTACGCGTTCATCGATCGCATGCAGCCGCAAGCGGCGGCACACGTTGCGGCCACTTGCCAAGGCGACGTCCCGGTGGCCGGAATGTCGGAGTTGTTCATCGAGGTTGCCCCGGGTAACGAAATCTTCCGCTGCGCGGACGTGGCCCTCAAAGCGGCCGACGTTCGCCCCGCCCTTCAGATCGTCGAGCGCGAATTCGGGTTGCTCGAGGTGCACTCGCGAACGCAAGCCGAAGTCATCGCCGCCGGGCAAGCGGTGCTCGAGTACCTCGGGATCGGCGAAGCCGATCGCCTCAAGCCGAAAGTGGCGTCCTCGCAATTCGTGACCAACGTGAACCCGTATCAAGCGCAGCTGATCAATCGCTGGCGCAAGGGAAATCTGCTCTTGCCGCGCAGCAGCTTGTTCGTTCTCGAGGTTTCGCCCGCGGCCTACGTCACGCTGGCAGCCAACGAGGCGGAGAAAACGGCCGAGATCAGCCTGATCGAGGTGCGCGCCGTCGGCCGCTTCGGCCGGCTGTTCGTTTCCGGAAGCGAGAGCGACGTGCGGACCGCGCGCGACGCCGCCGTCGCCGCCCTGGCCGCTCTCGAGGGACGCGAGTGAAGGGGGCCGGCGTTCCGAACGGTCGCGCGTCGTCAAAGGAGGAAACGCCGAGAAGCGTCTTCACGCTTCGCGACGTGGAGCAGGCCTCGGGGAGCTTGCGCATCGGCCCGCTCGACGTGGTGACGCCGCTCGCGCTCGACCGCGCGAAAGAGCTCGGCATCACGATCGAACGCGACGGCGCGAGCGGTCCGCCGCAACGCACCATGACGTCGTACGTCAGCCCGGCGCTCGTACAGCGACCCGTTTCGCAGCCTGCGCAGCGCGGCGTGCTGCAACAACCTGCGCGCACGACTCCGGCAGGCCCGGCGCGCGTCGGCCCGGGACTTCCACGCGTCGCGCAGGCCGCCGCCCCGAGCGGCAGCGCGGCCTTGCCGCGCTCGGGTGCCCTCTACCGTCGCAGCGCATATGGCTCTGCGGGCGAGCGCAACGTGCGCGCCGGGCAGACGGATGCGGCGCTTGCGCGCCCGCAGGTGACGGTCGTCGGTGCCGGTCACGTTGGCGCGAGTGCCGGTTTCGCGCTCGCCTTAGCGGACCGGTTCGCGCGCGTGCGGCTGATCGACGTCGTCGAGGGGCTGGCCGAAGGTCTCGCGCTCGACATGTGGCACAGCGCCGGGCTGCGCGGCTTCGATACGCGCGTTGAAGGCAGTCACCGCATGGCCGACGTGGCGGGTTCGGATGTGATCGTGATAACGGCGGGGCGGCCGCGCAAGCCCGGCATGTCGCGCACCGACTTGACGGCGGCCAACTCCGAGATCGTACGCTCGATTGCGCCCTCGATCAAAGAGCTTGCTCCGAACGCGGTCGTCGTTGTCGTCACGAATCCCCTCGAAGAGATGACGCAGCTCGTTTGCGAGCTGACGGCTTTTCCGCCCGAGCGCGTCGTCGGGATGGGCGGCGTGCTCGACACCGCGCGCTTCCGCGCCCTGGTCGGACTTACCGGTGCCGTTCGCGCTCAGGACGTTCGCGCGCTCGTCCTGGGAAGCCACGGCGCGGAAATGGTGATTCCACTGAGTCAAGCGACGGCGAACAACGTTCCGCTCGAGCAACTGCTCGATAGCGCGACGCTCGACGGCATCGTCCGTCGCACGCGCGAGTCCGGTGCCGAGGTTACGAAACTGCTGCAAAGCGGCAGCGCGTTTTTCTCGCCGGGCTCGGCGATTTCCAAACAAGTACAGGCGATCGTCGACGACTCCGACGAAGTGATCCCAGCCTGCGTTCGCTCGCGCGGCGCCTATGGGTTAATCGACACGCGCGTTGGTCTTCCGGTGCTGCTCGGCCGTACGGGCGTCCGCCGGATCGTCGACCTCGCCCTGCGCCCCGCCGAGCGTGCGGAGCTGGCAGCGTCCGCCAAGGCGATCGACGAGCGCATCAAGGCCATGCCGCGCTAAGCATGCGCGCGGTGGTCTTCGCTGGTTCGCGCTCGGTTCGGCTCGACGATGTGCGCGAGCCGGCGTTGGTCGACCCAACCGACGCGCTCGTGCGCCCGAGCCTGTGCGGTATTTGCGGAACGGACCTGCATCTGATCGGCGGCGACTTTCCCGGTGTCGAGCCGGGCCTCGTGCTGGGACACGAATTCGTCGGCAGCGTCGTCGAAGTCGGCTCGGCGGTGCAGCACGTGAGGCCGGGCGAGCGCGTCTTCGCCTCGGATTTCGTCGCCTGCGGAGCATGCCGTTGGTGCGACCGCGGCGATCATTGGGAGTGCGCGCAACGCGCTTTTTTTGGTACGGGCGCAGCCTTCGGTCCGCCGCTGTCAGGCGCTCAAGCGGAGCTCGTCCGCGTGCCGTTTGCGGACGTCGCGCTCATGCGCGTTCCCGCGGCCTGCTCGGATGAAAGCGCCATTCTGCTGGCCGATAATTTGCCGACCGGCTGGGTTGCGATCGAGCGCAGCGGGCTTGCGCCGGGCGAAGTGTTGGCCGTCATCGGCGGCGGCGCGGTCGGTCAGCTCGCCAGCATGTGCGCCCAGGCGGCCGGCGCCGGCATTGTCGTCGTGGTCGAACCGAGCGCAGAGCGGCGCCGCTTCGCAGAAGCGCACGGTGCGCTTGCCGCGGCGCCGGAGGATGCCGAGCGCCTAATTCGAGAGCTGACCGACGGCGACGGTGCCGACGTGGTCGTCGAAGCGGTCGGACGCGATGCGGCGCTTACGAGCGCGTTGCAGCTCGTCCGGCGTCGCGGCCGGATCGTTTCAGTCGGCGCACACGCAGCCGAGCGCTGGGAGCTGCCGCTCGCGAAATGCTTCGCGGACGAGATCTCGTTCTCGTTTGCAATCGGCGACGCGATCCGCGTGCGCCGCACCTTGCTCGCGCTCTTGGGGACCCGCGCGCTCGATCCGAGCGATGTGGTCGGCGCGCGGGTGTCGTTTGAGGGAGCACCGGGCGCATACGCCGAGCTTGCGGCGTTACGGGCGATGAAGGTCGTTATCGATCCAAGGAAGCCCTGAAGCGACGCGTTCCGCCGACATGCCGTACATCTGCAAGGCGATGTCCGCCAAGAGACGCTTCTCGTGCTTGCTGAAGTCGAGACCCGTGAGCGATTCGATCTTCGCCAGCCGGTAAACGATCGTCTTTTCGTGGACGCGAAGCTTTTTCGCGGCGGCTCGGCGCGAGCAGTTTAGCTCGAAAAAGGCTTTGAGCGTTCCGAACAGCAGGTCGCGGGTCTGCGCTTTCTCCTCGAGCAGCGGCCCGAAGATCGTGTGCACGACTTTCTTGACGTCAGCCTCCGCGCGCAAGCTCAGCAGCATGCCGACGATCCCTGCATCCTCGTAACAGGCCGCCGCGACGCGGCCGCGCTGGCGGGCCACCTCGAGCGATATTTTGGCTTCACGATACGCCGCGCTCAAAGAGGCCGGGCCGATACACGGCGTGCTGATGCCGACCTGGACCGAGAGTCCCGTGACGTTCGCGGCGATGGCAGCCGCAAGCTTGGCTCCCAAACGCTCCGCATCGCGAACCGCCTCGCCCCCGCAAACCAGCGCCACGAAGTTGGCGCGCGCGCCCGAGAGCTTCACCGATTTTTCCAGGTCTTCGACCGTGCGGTAGGTCTGTGCGATGCGTCTGCGCCGTACGCTGATTTCGCCCGGGCTCCAGCCCTCGCTATTGGCCTGCTGTTCGATGCCGTCGAGGGCGCACAGGAACACGCGGTGGCCTCCCTCGAGGTCGACGCGCAGGTCGCGGGCGCGGGCCGCAGCCGAGCGCCGGACGTCATCGGTCCCTTCCAAGAGGTCCCACAAGACGGCACCGAGCGTCTCCGCCCGGGCGCGCGCGGCGGCGCGGCGCTCGATCAGGTGCAGCGATGTCACGATGCAGATTTGGCTGAGCGCAAGCTGCGCGTTTTGATCGAGCGGCGTTTGCCGTCGAAGGACGACCACACCGAGCCGCTCGGTTGCGGCGACGACCGGTTGGAGCAGCGCCGGCTTTCCTTCCAGCATTGCGGCGGTCGTCTCGGGACCGTTCGAAGGCGCCTTGCGCAGCGCCGCTTTGATCTGTTCGCGCAGCCGGTCGGAAAGTCGCTCGCACGCCGGCGAGGCACCCTCGATCTCGAAGTTCGCGTCGAGGATCAGCACCTCGGCATCGACGTGCTCTGCCGCTTTGGCGGCGATGGTGCCGAGGCTCTTGCCTTCGAGCAGCAAGCGGATCAGTTCGTGTTGAAAGCCCGCCGAAGCGCGGACCACTTCGTAGCGCGCCATCAACGCTGCGTTGGCTGCGGCTAGCTCGAGCATGTTGCTTTCGAGGCTTTGCGAGAGGCGGGCATTCTCGATCGCGACCGAGGTCAAGTTCGCGAGCATGACGAGCCGCCGCGTGTCGCGCTCGTCGAACTTCGAGATTTGGCGGCGCCAGACCTCGAGTACGCCGATTGCGTCGTCCTGCGAGAGCAGCGGTGCGCCGAGCGCCGAGCGCACCATCTCGATGCGCGCCAGGTGCATGAAGTCTTTGCTGATCAGGTTGCTCTCGAGGTAGTGCTCGACGTGACAAGGTTTCTTCGTCTCGAACACGCGCCCGGCAAGGCCTTGACCCGCCTGCATGCGCAGCGATGCCGTATCGGCCGAAAAGTTTCCGACGCAGCGCTGCATCACGACCGCATCGCCTTCGCGCAGCATGATGCCGCAGATGTCGGCCCCCAGCAGCTGCTTGGTTTCGTGCGTGATCAGGAGCAGGATCTCTTGCAGGTTGCGGCTCTTGAGAATGCGCATCGCCAGGCGCTGCATGACGCCGATCTCGTCGCTCTCGTCGCTCGAGAGCGAACGGCGCTGGCAAGCGGTCAGCGCTAGGTCGAAGGCAGCCGCGGCAATGCCCGCGACGTGCTCGCCCTCCTTACCGCCGCGCGGCCCCTCGAGCAACACGGCAAGGCTCCCGGCGCGCACCGGGACGAACTGGTCGCCGTTGAGTTCGGCGATTCGGTTCCAGGTCGACGGCTCGGACTGCGGCCACGTCGCGGCGTTGTCTGCTGCCGCATTTTCAATCGAATCCCACGCGCGCCAACAGCCGCCGGCGTAGAGAAAAACGCGCGCGCGCTTCGAGCCGGTCAGTCCAGCAAATATTTCTTCCGCCTCGCTAAGCAACACATGGTAGCCCCGCTCTGCCGCAACCGCCAACCTGCGCAAGGCGCGTTCGATCGAGGCGGCCGACATGCGGGCCGGCTGGGAGGGTTTGGGACGCGCACGAAGCGCTTGCGGCACGAGCACGCCGCGTTACCCGTTCGCCGGGTTCATCGCGGCGGCTTCGCGTCCGAGCGCGACGCGGGCAACGCGAACCTCGTCCGGATCGACGATGAAGGAACGGAAACCGCTGCGGAAGAGAGTGGCCACCATTTGCTCCGAAAGCTGCCCCGAAAGGCGGATGCCGATGCGACATTCCGGGTTGCTCACGGCAGCGCCCGCCACGCTGAGAAAAAGCCGCGTCATCGATTCGTCGAGGGTCGTGCGCGGGTCCGCGCTCAAGAGGCCCCGGCGCAGGTAGTCGTCGAGCGGATCGGCGGTCAGCATCAGCGTGGAAGGGTAACCGTGGGCGTTGGCGATCAGGCTGCGCGCTTCGAGCCAGAGCACGTCGGCATGCCGGCCGATTTCGGATGCGAGCAGGGCGCCGTGAACGCTCGTCATTGTGGCGCCTGCCGCGATGGCGGCGCGCCCGCTCCCCGAGGCAGCGCTTGCGATGCGCCGCAGCTCGCGCATTTCGCTTGGATCGTTGATATGCCGTACGATGAACTGCGCGCTGCCGCCGTAGCCCGCGCGTTCGATCGCAAGCGCCATGGCCCGCACCTGCACCTCGATCAACTCCGGTACGCCCAGGGGCAGCGCCAGCCGCGGCTCGCGTGCGAACAGATCGACCGTTCGCAAGAGTTCGGTGGCCTCTCCGGTAGCGAGATCGACCGCGCGCAGCGCGAAGTCGGCGTGGCCGGACGCGGCCAGCAGCGGCGCGAGCAAATCCGCGAGCGTTTGCGCCATCTGGACGACGGCCGAACTGCCCTCGCGTTGTGCCAGCGCCGCGTCGATAAATTCGCCGAGCTTGCCGGACGTCGTCAAGACGTCGCCCAAGCGGATCGCGACGCCCGTCGCGCCACACGCAAGCGCGGTCGCGATCTGAGCGGTGGTTGCGACTCGGGCGAAGATGCGGCAGCGCGCGAGCCGATCGGCAACGGCCAGCAATGCCTCGATCTGCGGCGTCGACGCGCCGCCCGGGACGACCGGGAGAGCGCCCGCAAAAAGTTCGCCCGTGGCGCCGTCGATCGAGATTTCGTCCCCCTCGTCGAACCATGTTTGGTCGAGGCGGAAACGGCGCTTTTCCGCGTCGATCGTCAAACGGTCGCAGCCGACGACGCACGCCTTGTTGAGGGCGCGCGCGACCACGGCGGCGTGACTGGTCGCGCCTCCCAGTGAGGTCAGGATGCCTCGCGCCGCGATCATGCCGTGAAGGTCGTGCGGGCTCGTCGTCGGGCGCACTAAGATGATCGAGCCCGCCCCGTTCGATCCTTTTGCTGCAGCTTCGGCCCGGTCGGGATCGAGGGCGACCCGGCCGCTCACTTGTCCAGGCGACGCGCCGATGCCGGAGCCGAGCAGCCTTCCTTCGGACTTTGCGCGCGCGACCGCGGCGGGTTCGAAACCAGGCCGCCCGACCTGTCGCACCTGCGCAAGCGTAACGCTGCGCAGCGCGTCGGCCTCGCTCAAGCGCATTTCCGTAAGGAAGTCGGCCGCAATGCGCAGTGCCGCCTGGGCCGTGCGCTTCGCCGATCGCACCTGTAGGATGAACAGTTTCCCGCGCTCGACGGTGAATTCAATGTCGACGACGTCGCGGTACAGCTCTTCGAGGCGGCGCGCGACGCCCTCGAACTCGGCGAACAGTTCCGGAAAGCGCGCGGCGGCCTGCGCAATCTTCTGCGGCGTTAGCGTTCCCGCCACGACGTCTTCACCTTGGCCGCCTTCGAGGAACTCGCCGAACAGGGTCGGTTCGCCGCTCAGCGGATCGCGCGAGAACGCGACGCCGGTCCCGGACGGCGTACCGAGATTGCCGAACACCATGGCCTGCACCACGACCGCCGTTCCGAGATCGTGCGCGATCCCGTGGAAATTACGGTAGGTGATCGCGCGCCGCGAGTTCCACGAATCGAAAACGGCGCCGATTGCCCCGGCGACTTGCTCGAAGGCATCCGCGGGAACCTCGTCGCCGCAGTCCTCGCGCAACGCGGCCTGGCAGGCATCGGAAAGCGCCCGCATCGAGACAGCATCGGGACGGTCACGCAACGTCGCCAGCAGCGGCGCGGCCGCACGATCGACTGCCTCGCCGGTTGCGCCGAGGACGATCTCGCCGTACATGCGCATGAAGCGCACGAAAACGGTCGCTGAAAAGAGCGGATCGCCCGTCTCGCGCGCCAGCGCCTCGGCGGTTTGCGCGTTGAGGCCGAGGTTCAGGATCGTTTCCATCATGCCTGGCATCGAGACGGGCGCGCCCGAACGGACCGAAACGAGCAGCGGTGCCGGGCCATGGCCGAAACCTCGGCCGGTTCGTCCTTCGAGCACCCGCATGTACCGAGCGATCTCGTCGAGCAGATCGGACGGCAAGCGGCCCTCACGTTGTCGCTCGCGACAAACTTCGGTCGTGATGATGAAGCCCGGCGGCACGGGTAAACCGGCCGCCGTCATGCGCACCAGCCCCGCGCCCTTTCCGCCGAGCAGGTCGACGTTGTGGTGGTCTCCCGCTTCGAAGGTCAGCACGCGCGCCGGCTGCTGCTGGTCCGGCGCGACCGGCGGCGCGTCAGCCGCCGGCATCGGTCCGTTCCTTACCCAGCACCAGCAGAACGTCTTCGTGCATCTCGAACCAGACGGTGTGCAAGGAATCGACGCGCACGTCGGAGATGAATCGCGAGTCGCCCGCATAGCTCTTGTCGAGCGCACCGTTTAGCCGGTCGCGATAGCGCAGCAAGCGTGGGACCTTGGCGCCGATCTCCTCGAGCAGGTGGCTCATCTTATTGACGAGGCCATCGAGGCGCGAGCGTACCTTGTCGTCGTATTCGCTGTCGCTGTGATCGTTGCTCAGTTTCGTACCACCGACATCGACGGTCTGCCACGCGGTGACGGCGCTCAGGAACTGCCGGTTGAGCGGCTCGAAGCGCGCGTGCCAGCGCTCGAGTTCGGGGTCGCCTCGCAGTTCGCCGTAGTTGCGTGCCGCAATCTCCTTGACGAGCGCCGTCCCGCTTTCGGTCGCCATGACGCTCGAGTTCATGGAGAAAACGGCTTGCCTCTTCTCGAGCTCGCCCAGGATGCGCCCGGTATCGTCGAGTGGCAGTCCCGTCGCCTCCGACAGCGCGCTCGCGTCGCTCACTTTCTTGAGCAAGATGGCGGTGAGAACCGCGTAGGTCTTCTCGTCGCTTACGTCAGCGGACATCGGCAAGTCTCCCATCGGCGCCGGTGAGCTTTGGCAGGTCCTCGAGGGCGACGCCCCCGTTGAAGATTTCGAGTACGCCGCGACCGTCGGCTTCCACCTCCGCCATCGCTACGGTAGCGGTCGGAAGGGTGAAGCGATAGTATGCCTGCGGATCGGCGCCAACGATGTGACAGATCAGCGGCTGCAGAACCCAGCCGTGCGAAACGAGGAGGATCGTTCGTCCGCGTTCGGTCTCGAGGATGCGAAGAACGCCCGCCAGCGAGCTGTCATGGACGTCGAGCACGCTTTGCCCGTTCGGGAAGCGCAGGTCGGCGGGGTGATGGAAGTCAGCCGAGGGGAAACGGTTTCGAAAGACGACCTCGAGCCACGGGATGAACGCCGGATGGGAGGCATGGACGCGCTCGAGAGTCATTCCTTCAAATTCGCCGAGCGCAAGCTCGCGCAGGCTACGGTCGGTTACGACTTCCAGCCCAAGAGCGCGTCCGCAGAATTCCGCCGTCTGCCGCGCTCGCACGATATCCGAGCTGAAAATGCCGTCGACCTGGACGGTGCTCAGGGCTGCTGCCACCCGCATCGCCTGTTCCTCTCCCAGCCGGCTCAGCGGTATGGGGTTGTGGCTGTACGCCGGGGCGCCTTTTTCAACGCTCATCGCGTGCCCGTGGCGGATCATTAGCACGCGCGTGGCCGGTGCCTTTCGCGCGATCGCATTCGGGTCGAGGTTCGCGTTTAGCGCGCGCAAAACGCCGCGCCCGTCGGTTCCGACCTCCACCATCGTCAGACCCAGCGGCCTTACGGCAAAACGCTGATAGTTGGGTTCGCCCGCCTCCGTTACGGAGCACAGCAGGGCCTGTACGATCGCAGGGTGGCTGACGACCAGAACCGTCCCTTCTTGGTGTGCGCGGGCCAGCTCGCAAAAGGCAGGCCACGCGCGTTCGAGAGCGCCGGCGACCGATTCGCCACGCGTCGCGTCCAGATCGCGCAGACGCGGATCGACCAGGACCGGAACGTCCCGTGCGCCGCCCAACGCTGCAGCCGACTCCCGTGCGCCCGCAGAATCCGAACGATACGTCGCATCGATCGTCGCCTTCTCGAGGGCCGTCTGCAGTCGCGCGGCCGCTCCGTCGCCGTCGGCGCCCAGCGCTACAAGGAAGATGCGGCAAGGCCCGGCGCCGCTCATCGGTGCGGAGCCGGCGTCTTCGGGTTCGACCAGGATTCATAGACCTTGATGACCGAGGCGAAGTGCTCGTTGCCGTGTCCGCTTTCCACCGCAACCGCGTATAGCGACTCGAGCACGGGGGCCAGGACGACGCGATAGTCTTCCTTGTCTGCCAGATCGATGATCAGACGGATATCCTTAAGAGCCAACTGCGTCTTGAATCCGGGCCGGAAATCGCCTTCGATGACGCGTGGAAAATCGTAGTTGAAGTGATGCGACCGTCCTCCGGAAGTCGACAGGACGTCGTACAGTTTTTTCGCGTCCATTCCGCAGCGCAGGCCGAGCAGAAACGCCTCGGCTGCCACCGCGATATTTCCCAGCGCCATCAGATTGTTGACCAGCTTCACCGTCTTGGCCGTGCCGACGCCGCCCGTGTGGTGAATCTGCTTTGCGAGCTTCTCAAGAAGTGGGCGTTGCGCTTCGAGTAATGCACCTGGGGCGCCAACCATGAAGGTGAGCTCGCCGGCTGCCGCCTGTGGAGGTTGTCCGCTCAGCGTCGCGTCGATGAGCTGGATGCCGCGATCGTTACAGGCCTTCGCGATCTCCCCGATCGTTAACGGATCGATCGTGCTCGTCTCGATGACCGTTAGGCCAGGCCCCGCGCCGGCGAGGATCCCGCTCTCGCCGAGAAAGAGCGCTCGCACCGCGGCCGGATCGGGCAAGCAACTGATCAGCACGGAGACCTGCGCCGCGAGCTCGGCCGCCGAAGCGACGCTCGTTCCGCCGGCCTCCTCAAAGGTGCGCGACGCCGCCGCGACCGGGTCATAGCCGATGACGTCGTAGCCGCTCGAGAGCAGCCTGCGCGCCATGCCGCCGCCCATGTTCCCGAGGCCCGCGACACCGATCTGCTCGCCCATTGCACAGCCTCTCTCAACGGCCGCGCGCGCAGACGCGGCCGGCGTGTTGGTCAGACCAAAGTACTTTACGACCATTCCGATGTCAAGGTGTCGCTCGCACGCTGCCGGAAATGCTCGGAAAGTCGACGTGGTGCAGCTTATGGGGATACGGCGATGATGCAAACGAGCGAGTCTGCGGCGCGGATGGTGGATCACAAAGAGCTCGAGAGCTACGTTGCGGAGCTCTTCGTCTGCGCCGGAGTGCCTCCCATGCAAGCCGCCGGGATTGCCGAGATCGTCGTTCTCGCCGATCTGCGCGGAATGGACAGTCACGGTACGCGTTTTGTGCCGCGTTATCTCCGTGGTTTGGCCAAAGGTCTCGTCAACGCGCGGCCGAGATTGGCCTTCGTCGGCGGCCGGGGCGCTACCGCGGTGCTCGACGCGGATAACGGCTTGGGCTTGGTTTCGGCGCGTTTCGGGATGCAGCGCGCGATCGAGCTTGCCACGCAACATGGCGTGGGCGTCGTCGCCGTTCGCAACTCGAACCACTTTGGAACGGCTTGCTTTTACGCGATGCAAGCGCTCGAGGCGCGAATGATCGGCCACGCGACGACCGACGGCCCGCCCCACACCGTCGTTTGGGGCGGGCGCGAGCCGCTCGTGTGCAACGATCCGATCGCTTGGGCGTTTCCGACCGCATCGCCGCCTGCAATCGTGATCGATACGGCCTTGACCGGCGTCAAGGAAAAGATACGACTCGCCGCGGAGCGCGGGGAACGGATTCCGGCCGATTGGGCCGTCGATGCGGACGGGCTGCCAACGACGGATGCGCAGGCGGCGTTGGCGGGCTCGCTCTTACCGATCGGCGGTCACAAAGGTTCCGCGCTGATCGTCGCTAACGAACTGCTTGCCGGCGGGCTCGCGGGCGCTCTGTTTTCGTTCGAGATTTCTCCCGCCATCGTTCGCGGCTCAGATCATCACGACCGTTGGGGATGCGGGCACTATCTGCTGGCTCTGGACATTTCGGCATTTGGCAACGTCGACGGGTTCCTTCGGCGCGCCGACGAGCTCGCCGCTGCCATGCGCAGCGCTCCGCGGGCGCAAGGGACCGAGCGCATCTACACGCCGGGCGAGCGCGAATGGCTCACGAGCGAGCAGCGACGTGTCGAAGGAATCCCGATGGGCGAGCCCGCCCTCCGCGCGCTCGACGCGGTCGCTTCCGAGATCGGCGCCACGTCGAGGCTCCTGGACTGAGCACGCGAAAAACGCCGCGCGCGTGAACGGCACATAACTCCCGCGGCGAGCCCGCTGCGACCCGCCTCGGCGGCATGGGTGCTGACCGCGGCCATCGTGGCGTCGGCCATCGTGTTCATCGACGGCACGGCCGTCAACGTGGCGCTTCCAGTCCTCGGGCGCGACCTTCACGCGGCCACGGCTTCGATTCAATGGGTCGTTGAGAGCTATGCGCTATCGCTCTCGGCGCTGCTGCTGGTCGGCGGCGCGGCCGGCGACCGCTACGGCCGGCGGCGCATTTTCGCGCTCGGAAGCGCGCTATTCGGCGTCGCGTCGGTGGCCTGCGGTTTTGCTCCCAACGCCGCAATGCTGATCGCCGCGCGCTTCGTGCAGGGTATCGGTGCGGCATTTGCAACGCCCGGCAGCCTCGCGTTGATTTCTTCCTGTTTTGAAGGCGAGGACCGCGGAAAAGCGATCGGGACATGGTCGGGCTTCACCACGGTGGTGAGCGCAATCGGGCCGCTGCTCGGGGGGTGGCTGACGCAGACCGTTAGTTGGCGCGCCGTCTTCTTTTTGAATGTGCCGCTCGTGGTCGTCGTGCTCGGAATTTCGGCGCTGCACGTCCCCGAGAGCCGCGATCCTGATGCGAAAGGTCCGCCCGATGTTGCAGGCGCATTGCTTGCCGCGTTTTCGCTGGGTGCGTTGGCTTTCGGGTTGACTCGCGGACAAGGGACGCTCGATGCCTACGACGTTGGGGCCATCGCCGCCGGCCTCATGCTGCTTGCCGCCTTCGTCGTTCGAGAACGCACGGCTTCGAACCCGATGATGCCGCTCGCGCTGTTCGCAAATCGCACCTTTGCGGGCGCAAACCTCTACACGCTGCTCGTCTATGCGGCCCTGGGCGGAAGCCTGTTCTACATACCCTTCGACTTGCAGTCCGTGCAGGGCTATTCGCCCGAAGCCGCGGGCGCCTCGCTCCTACCGTTCATCGTCATCATGTTCGTCTTGTCGCGGTGGTCGGGCGGCCTGATTTCGCGCATTGGTGCGCGCGTGCCGCTCGTTGCCGGAGCGCTGATCGCAGCGGCGGGCTTCGCGGCGTTTGCGCTCGCTGGGCTCGACCGCCCCTATTGGGTGTCGTTTTTTCCCGCAGCGTGCATGTTAGGTTTCGGCGCTGCATTGTTCGTTGCTCCGCTCACGACGACCGTGATGAGCGCCGTGGGGGACGAGCATTCCGGGGTTGCCTCGGGAATTAATAACGCGGTCTCGCGCGTCGCCGGGCTTATCGCGATTGGAGCGATCGGCTTCGTCTTGCTCGGAATCTTCTATCGTGACCTCGACCGGAGCGTCGACGTCGCGCATTTGCAGCCGCAAACGCGTGCAGCGCTCGCGGCGGGGCGGGCCGAGCTTCCTCAGATCGTCGTGCCGCCCGCGGCACCGGCGCGCGACCGCCCGGCCGTCCGCCGCGTGCTCCGCCTCTCGTACACTGACGGTTTTCGCTCGGCCATGCTCGCCGGCGCCGCCCTGTGCGTGCTCGCAAGCCTAATCGCGTGGATTGTGTTGAGGCCGCGTCCCAGAGAAGCCCGAAATCGCTAAATTAGCCGGGGTAACCACCGTTTTGCGCGGCCAAGAATCGAGCGGCCACGTCGACCGGCATGGGCTTGCCGAAGAGATAACCCTGAGCTTGATCGCAGTGCAGGAGATGAAGAAGCTGCGCTTCCTCTTCGCGCTCGACGCCTTCGGCGATCGTGCTGAGGCGCAGCGCCTGCCCGAGCGAAATGATCGTCGAGATGATGCTGGTCTTGTTCGGATCGTCAGTTAACCCCAGGACGAAGCTGCGATCGATCTTGAGCGCGTTGAGCGGCAGCTGGTGTATGTACGAAAGCGAAGAATAGCCGGTGCCGAAATCATCGAGCGCGAGGTTCACGCCCAAATCCCGGATTGCGGTCAGCTTGGCAATTGCACCCTCGAAGTCGTCCATCAACATGCTCTCGGTGACCTCTGCGTCGAGGCCGCACTCATCGGTAAATAACTCAACGGCGGCGCGGACGTCGTCGACGAGCCGGTCCTGACGAAGCTGCATGACGGACAGGTTGACCGCAATGCGCGGCGGGCTTAGGCCGGTTCTTTTCCACTCTTCGTACTGGCGTGCCGCCTCGCACAACACCCAGCGCCCGACGGGAACGATGATACCCGTCCTCTCGAGCATCGGAATGAACTCGCCGGCCTGCACGAACCCCCGCTCCGGATCGTTCCATCGGATCAAGGCTTCGAATCCAACCAATCGCCGGTCTTGCAAGGTGACCTGCGGTTGGTAAAAAAGCGCGAACTGCTGCTCGTCGAGGGCGCGCTGGAGACGCGCCTCGATGTCGAGCTCCTTTGCCAGCCGTGCGTTGAGGTCGGGAGCGTAAAAGCAGTACGCGGAACCGGTCGCCTTTGCTTTTTGCAGCGCCGCTTCCGCGTTTCTGAAGAGCTCCTCCGGATTTTCACCATCGGCGGGGGCGACCGCGCATCCCGCGCGCGCCATGATGTGGAGATCGCGACCGCGCACTTGGAACAAAACCTCGAAGAGGGTAAGGCCCTCGGCGGTAACGACGTCGGTCATCGTGCGCGGGTCGTCGAGCATCGGAAAGCACAAGGCGAAACGGTCGCCGGCTATCCGGCCGATGCGGCTCTCCTCGGCGACGGCTCGTAAGCGCTGCGCGACCATGCGGAGCGCTTCGTCGCCGACGTGCTCGCCGAGCGTATTGTTGAGGGCGGAGAATCGCACGACATCCAAGAGGACGAGGCCCAGCATCTTGCCGGCTTGTTTGGCCGCGGCCAGATCTTGGGCCAGACGTTCGTAGAAGAGCGTTCTGTTCGGCAGCTGCGTGAGGACGTCGTACAACGACAAATAGGTTAGGCGCCGCTGCTTCTCAAGGAGATTGAGACCGAACGACAGATTGCTCGCGAGGTTGCTGAGAAGCTCGATCTCTTCGTCGTCGAAGTAGTCTGCAACGTGGGTTTCGAAGATCATCGAGCTCGTGCCGCGGCCGTCGCTAACGAGTGGGAAGCTGCCCGCCGAGCGGACGCCTCGCTGACCAGGGGGACTCGTCGGGGGAATATCGTTCCTCACGACCGGATGCAGAACCGAACTCTCCAATATTCCGGGCGGGTCCTTCGTATCGGCCAGCCTTAGTCTCAAGGAACGTTCCAACTCCTCACGATCGGACTCGCCGAGAGACGCGAGGATCTCCGCGCGGCGGGTTTCGGGATCGAGCTGTGCCACGAAGACGTTCATGAAGCCGCCTGCCTCGACGGCGACTCGACAAACTTCTCGAAACAGCTCGTCGCGATCGCTGAAGCGAACGATGGCCGCGTTGACCGCGGAGAGGACGCTTCGAATCCGGCTTAACCGCGTAACTCGACCTTGCCGATCGATATGATCGAGAGCGAAAGCGAGGTTGTTCGTCAGGCTCGTCAGGAGCTGTATTTCCTCGCCGTCGAAATAGTCGGGCTCCGTCGTCTCGAAGACCGTGGTACCGGCAACGCGCCCGTCGAGAATCAGCGGAAACGCGCCAACTGCGCGCACGCCTTCTTCGAGCAACCTGGGATGTGGCGTTCCGCTCGGGTTGCGTTGGATGTCGTTGATAAAGGCGGGCTGCGACGTGCGCAGGGCAAGGCTGACGACGCCACGGCGGAGGCGTACGTTTTCTCGAAGCGCCCTCTCCAGCTCGGGCAAATCATCGGTCCAGGCGCCCATCGCCGCCGAGAGGTGGACGTGCTCCGTCTTCGGATCGAATGACGTTATGAAGACATCGACGTAGCTCGCAGTCTCGAAGGCGATGCGGCACACCTCTTCAATCAGCCGATCCCGGCTATTGATACGAACGATCGCTTCATTAACGGCGGAGAGAACGTCGCGAATGCGGCTCAGCCTCGTGACGCGCTGCTGCTCCTTGAAAAGGCTGAGCACGAATGAAAGACTCGTCGAGATGTTGCTGAGCAAATCGACCTCGTCGTAGTCGAAATAGCCGGTTTCTCGGCTCGCGACCATCAAAACGCCGACGGCCGAATCTTCTACGATTAGAGGAAAGCTGCCCACGGCGCGAACCCCCGCTGCCGACAGTTGCGAGCGCAAGCCCGTGGACAAATCCTTTCCGAAATCGTTCTCGACTACGGGCGCCTTTCTTCTGATCGCCGCCGCTATCGCTCCGGCGTCGCCATCAAAATCGTGCGAGAGCTGTCGGACGAAACTCTTCAGTCCGGGAGCGATCGGCACACCTTCGTACGCGACGATCTCGAAGTCGTTCGTATTGTGGTCGCGCAGCACGATCGTAGCGAAGGAAAGGTTGCCGACTCGTGTGGCGATGCCGCATACTTCCTTGAAGAGGACGCGGTGGTCGCGCTGCCTGACGATCGCCGCGTTAACCGCCGCAAAGACATCCCGGACGCTGCGCAGGCGCGCTACGCGCATCTCGGCAGCCTGCCGCTCCTGCCTTTCCTTGGCTTGGGCGACGGCGCGCAAGAGGGCGCTGGGCAGTCGGAGCAGATTCGACTTGAGCACGTAGTCGACCGCTCCGCTCTGCAGCGTCACGACCAGGTTCTCTTCGGTTAGAGTGTCGGTTACGAAAATGAACGGCACGTGCGGGCATTCGCTCCGCGCAATCTGGAGGGCCGAAGGCCCGTCGAAGTCCGGAAACGCAAAGTCGCACAGTATGACGTCGGGCAGAAATTCCTTAAGGGCTTCACGATACTGGGGCTCGGCCCAAACCACGCGCTCCTCAACCAGGACCCCGGCCTGTCGTAACTGCCCGACGACGAGACCCGCATCGATGGGGTCGTCTTCTACGAGAAGAACCCGGATTGGATTCGCTAAACTCTCCGGTAGAGCCACTCTTCAGCTCCTCGGAACGCCGTTGACGTTCGTCCGATAAGGCCCGGCGAGTCGAGGTGCGGCATAGGCACGCTCGGAAATGGCGATCAGCGCTTGAGGTTCCCTCTCCGTGTTGGGCTGTCGTTGGGCTTCCATGCATACTCTCCGCCTGCCCCGCAAACCAGGCGTCGGGGACGCCTTCGCGCCGGCCGAACGGAACGAATACCAGGTGGCCCGGCTAATGATCCAAGTTTAGCCTAAGCATTCTACCCGGGCAAGTCTAGAACTGACCGGTCCATGTTGAGGAACTTCGTGTGCGTTATCCCCGTGCTATTAGGCGGCCCTAATGCCGGCTTGCTAGTGTACCTTCATATGATCGGCGGTCAGGCGCGGCTTCGGGTCACGGGAGGAAGCCGTTGGCTTGCCAACGTTTGAAGCGTTCGCACATTTCGGGCGTCCAGCGAGCTTCGCCGGAACTGGGGGGAGGCATGATCCCGCCGCTCACGCTTGCGTAGATGGCCTCCGCGTGCGCTTGAACGCTCTCTTTGCTCGAAAGATCGATGCCGGCCGGCTTCATATGAGCGACGTCCATATCGGTAAACATCGGACGGATATCTTTTGCGAAACTTATCGCAGGTTCGTTGGTCATCGGGTGCCCTCCGATCTCGGCTGTCGCCGAATCGCTAGTGTCGATGCGATGTCGTGCCACCCCTCCTTCGCGAAAGAAGTCGACAATCAGTACTCGACTTCGGGACCGAGCGGTCCGCGACGGAGGTGCGCGAAGTCTGAGGGGCTGCGCAGCGTGGTGGAAATCGGGCTAAAGGGCGCGGGCGGCTGCGTGAAGTCAAAACAATCGCTCAAGTCGTCGGCGCGCGCGTCGCTGGCCGCGAGCGCTGGGAGGCCGAACACTTTCTCCGAAAACTTGAGTATGCTGCCGAACTCGTGCTCGACATGCGAGACGTATTGCGCTCGGGCATACGGTGAGACGACGATCAGCGGAACGCGAAAGCCGAGCCCCATGCTGTCGAGCTGGGGCGGCGCAACATGATCGTACCATCCGCCCCAGTCATCCCACACGATGAAGATTGCGGTGCTGTTCCAGAAATGGCTTTGTCCGATTGCGTTGACGACGCTCGCAACCCACTGCGGCCCCTCCCCCGCGTTGCCGCTTCCGGGATGATCCGACTCAGCCCACGTCGGGGTAACCCATGTGACCGCCGCGAGCGTACCATTTGCGCCGCTCGGGTCGGTCAAGATTCGTGTCTCGGGCGCGACGATGTCGGTCTGCCAGTCGGGCCCGTAAAAGATGGGCCGAATCGCTTCGTATTCCGACCAAATGTCTTTGGGGCTGGCCGCGTAGTAGCGCCAGGGCAATCCCTTCGCATCAAGCTCGTCGCCGAGCGTGCGAAAACTGAAGCACGGGAAAGGACCAGGCTTCGTCGTCCCGTTGGGGCCGACGAGGTTGACGGTCGTACCGGGCGGATCGGCACAGCCCCACCCCTCCCCCGGCTCGGCGGGAGGCGTATCGGCCGCCAGCGCTGATTGTCCTGCGATCAAGTAAAGGTGCGCAGCGAAACTCGGCCCCGTGTTCGACTGGAACATGCGGTCGGCGATTGTGTATGTTTGCGCGAGCGTCCAGTAGGGCTGCGTGTACGACGGCATGACGTAGGAGAAGGGTAGCATCGGCTCGAGGTTGTCGGCAGCGAACCCATCCATCTTACCGCTGTCCCAAGAGAGCCACCAGTTTGAATGGAAGTGGCCCGGATCGGCCGCCGGCCCGTTGAGCGGGATGGGCTGCAGGGGCACCGCTTTCCCACGGTTATCGGCGACCTGCACCGTGTCCGCTCCGGGAAAGCCGTTGAAGAGATTATCGAACGACCGATTTTCCTGGATAATGATGACGACGTGCTGAATCTTCCCGCCGCCCAGCGGCGGCTGACTAACGGGCGTTGGCACATTGACCGGAGCCTCGAACGTCGTGCCGGGGGTTGCGGTCGGCACCGGGCCGCTTGGCGTGCCCGGGGCCTTTGGGACGTTAGCAGAAGGCGTCGAACTCGTCGTGCCACCCGAACACGCGACGAGCGCTGCCGATGCGATCGCGAAAGCGATGGCCGAATTTCGAATCATCGAAGCGCTCCAGGGTTCCTTCGGAAACCGCCGCGACGGTTACAGCGGCGGCGGCTTGCAGCGGCTGCCCTTCACGCGGCACGTAGCAATGCCGTAGGGACCAAAACCTGCCGCGAATGGGGACCCGGCTACCGGCACCAACGCGCCGGTGCTCGCATCGATCTTGTAGGCGGAAACATTGTTGGAAGCGTCGTTGGCCACAAACGCGAACGTGCCCGTCGGGTCGACCGCCACGCCTTCCGGGTCGGTGCCTGCCACAAATGGTGACCCCGGCAGCTGCGTCAGTGCGCCGCTCGGCTTGATCCTATATGCCCAAACGCTGCTGTCGCCCCCGGCGACATAGACGAACGGACCCATCGGGTCGACGGCAACGGCAAGTGGGAAACTTCCGGCCGCGAACGGCGATCCCGGTACGGGCGTGAGCGCGCCGCTCGATCGATCGACGGCATAGGCCGAAATGTTGTTTGAGTTACCGTTGGCGACGAAAGCAAACTTGCCGGAGGGATCGATCGCTATGCCCTCAGGATAGCCACCCGCTGCGAAGGGCGAACCCGCAATGGGCGTCAGCGCGCCGCCGGCGGAATTTATTTCGTAAACAGAAACGTCCCCGGAGCTCGCATTGGGCACGTAGGCGAACTTGCCGTTTGGAGCGACGGCCACGTAATGTGGCCCGCTGCCGGCCGCAAACGGCGACCCTGCGACCGGCTTTAGCGCTCCGGTCGCCCGGTCGATCTTGTAAGCGGACACGTCGCTGCCGCTGACGTTGGGCACGTAGGCGAATCGACCCGAAGGATCGATGGCGACGTAGTAGGGAGTACTGCCGGCTGCGAACGGCGAGCCTGGTACCGAGGTCAGTTCGCCATTGGCTGCATCGATGGTGTAGCCGGAAACGGTGTTCGACTTGAACCCGGCGTCGTCCACATAAGCGAACTTGCCGTTCGGGTCGATGGCAACGCCGACGGGATCGTTGCCGGCCGCGAACGGCGACCCGGGTACTTGCGTCAGCGCGCCACTTGTATCGATTGAATAAGCAGAGATATTCGAATACGAGGGTCCCCCGGAGCCAAAATTGACCACGTAGACATACCCCGAACCATCCGAGAGCGGGCCGAGGCTTTGTGCGGCGCGGGCCTGTGACTGCTGAGGTGTTCCGGGCGGCGTACCGACGCTAGGGCCGGTGTTGCCTGCGTTGCACGCAGTCATCAGAACCGCTGAGGACAAAGCTGCTAAAGCCGAGCTTGAACGCCGTATGCGGAACATTATAACCTACCTCGAAAGGCAAGGGCGCACGCAAGAAGAGCATGTCATCGCGCAACTTCCCGACGCCACCACTTGGCGACCTTCAGGCGAGTGCCTCTTCTCGTGACGTCGCCATACTCAAGGCGCATTGAGCGCTCATCGATCTGGTGTGGCGTCGGGGCAAGCCTTGGAAGTTCGGGTGTCGCCCAAGGTGGGATGGAAAGACCCACGAACCAGCCCGGAGGTAGGGCTGGTCGCTTTTTGACTGGCCAAGACGGCTTGAGAATAGCGGTGAGTTATGAAGGTTCTCTTCGTTTCGATGCGATCAAACTTCCGTACCGTTTCTCTTTGCACGTTGCTAGTGGGGTCGGCGCTCCTGGGCTGCAGCAGTCAGTCGCGTAGCATCCCTCCGTATCAGCCGGCTGATAGCTTTCGCGCTCCCGGTGGAACCCAAGTTAGCAACGCGACGCTAACCTTCGCAAGTACTACTCCGGGGCCGACGAAGATCTCGATCCCTGCAAACCAGCCGTATACCGACTCGGGAATTGCGGTAACCGGCAATGAGCAACTCTATATTACTGCCGGGGGAAAGGTCTCGTGGGATAGCGGCGCTATGAAGGCGAGCCCCAACGGGATACCAGTAACAAAATGATACTGCTCGAGCCGTCAGCAGGACGAAGGAGGATGGACTGCCTACGGCCTAGCGTGCTGGTCGCTGATCGGGAAAATCGGCACGGAAGGCACGCCCTTTGAAGTCGGAAAGCTGCTGGAGTATACCGTCCCGGCAAGCCAAGCGGGAGAGCTGTACCTCGGCTTCAACGACAGCTATTATCCCGACAACGAAGGGAGCTACAACGTACAGGTGTCAGCCTTTGAGACGTGAAGCCGCTCCCGAACTCATCAAGCTGCTCGAAGGCGCCGGCTTCCAGCGTAGCACCGCGTTCGCGCTCAACCCGACGCCGCAGACGCTCGTGGTTTCCCTAGCGGATTAACGTCAGCCGAACCGACGCAATAGCTCCGTCGAACGCGAGGGGCACGGCGGCTTCCGCCACTGACCTCTCCCTCGACGCGCGCCGGGCGCCGTCACCTTAACAGGAGATGCGCCGGCGCGAAGGCTTGTAAGAGCGAATGTGTAAGCAGCGGCGCATGCGCGCGTTCAGGCAGACCGGACCGCTTCCAGCGACGCGCGTTCGCTGGGGGATCGCGCTGCTTCTTGGTTTCGGGATTCTGGTTAATTACGTCGACCGCACGGCGCTATCGGTCGCACAGGATCCGTTGCATCGCGAATTCGGCATCGGCGACGCGGAATTCGGCATTCTGAGCAGCACTTTTTTCTGGGTCTATGCGCTTTGCCAAATTCCGATCGGCTTGGTGCTGGACCGTTTCGGCGTCGCGCTGGTCGGGCGCGTCGGCGCTTTCCTATGGGGCATCGCGGCGCTGATGACGGCACTCGCCCAGAACTTCGCCTTCCTCTACGCAGCGCGCGGCTGCCTTGGCATTGCCGAAGCACCCGCATTCCCCGGTAATGCGAAGGCAACGAGCTACTGGTTCCCGACCAGCGAGCGCAGTCTGGCAACGTCGATCTTCGACGCAGCGGCGAAAGCCTCGCCCGTCGTCGCCTTTCCGCTCATCGCGTTCTTGGTCGCGCGCTACGGCTGGCGCGCCGCGTTCGGCTTTACGGCCGTGCTCAGTTTCGTTTATTTCGGCGCGTTCTACGCGTTCTACCGCAATCCGAGCGCGCACCCGCGCGTTTCGAAGGAAGAATTGGCATACATCAAGAGCGGCGGGGCGCAGCCGGAGGATGCGGGGTCGTCGCGGGGCGAGACTGCGCGCCTGGGTTACCTGCTCTCGCAGCGAAAGGTCTGGGGTCTGACCCTGGGTTTCAGTGCGTACGGTTATCTCTTCGGGTTGTTGCTGACGTGGCTTCCTGGCTATCTCAAAGGGACGTTCCATACGTCGCTGCTCGGCTCGGCCGGTTACGCGGCAATCCCTTGGTTCATAGCGACGATCATGGATTTGCTAATCGGCGGTTGGCTCGTCGATTATCTCATTGGGCGCGGTCACGAGCCGACGCGCGTGCGTCAGACGGTTTTGATCTCGGGCATGGTTCTGGGCCTGGCGATCGTCGGCGCGGCGTTCACCAAGGACATCAACATTGCGATCGTTTATGTGTCAATTGCGCTCGGCGGCGTCGCGTTCTCGGCGCCGGTCGGGTGGTCGGTTCCCGGCCTGATCGCGCCCAAGGGTTCCGTCGGAACGATCGGCGGAATCATGAACTGTTTTAACAACCTGGCGAATGCCGCGGCGCCGGTTGCGACAGGGTTCATCGTCGCAGCAACCGGATCGTTTACGCTCGCCTTGGCGACCGCCGGTGTCGTGCTGGTGGTCGGCATCGCGAGCTACGTCTTCGTGCTTGGCCGAATCGAGCCGATTCCGGAACCGGCATGAACGGCGTGCGTGCCTGCTGCTCACCCACGTGAGTTCCTCAGCGCCGCAACGGACCGTGCTCGTCGGGGTCGACCTCGGCACCAGCTCCGCGAAGGTTCTGGCTTGTACCCTTGAGGGCCGGATCGTCGCGCAAGCCGCTGCCTCGTATCCGCTTGCGACGCCACGGCCGGAATGGGTCGAGCAAGACGCCGACACCGTCTACCGCGCGAGCATGCACGCGCTAGCAGAAGTCTTAGCGCAAGTCCGTCTGCGCGGGGACGACGTCGCCGCCATCGGGTTCTCGAGCGCTATGCATGGGGTGCTTCCTGTCGACGCGCGCGGCGAGCCGGCCGGACCGCTCGTGACCTGGATGGATCGCCGCAGTGCCCCGGTCGCGGAGCGTTGGCGAGCTGACGGAACGGCCGATGAAGTCTACCGTCTAACTGGCGCCCCGGTCCACCCGATGCTGCCATCGTGCAAGCTGCGCTGGCTTTCCGAGAACGATCCGGTGAAATTCCAGAGCGCCGCCAGGTTTGTCTCGATGAAAGAGCTGCTGATCTATCGCTGGACCGGCGAGTGGCTGGTCGATTGGGGAATCGCCTCCGCGACCGGACTCTTCGACATGCGCAAACGCGATTGGAGCGACCGGGCGCTCGAGTTCGCCGGCGTCGAACGCGCGCGTCTCTCGCAACCCGTGCCGCCCTCGACCACACGGCGCAACTTGCGCGAGCCGGTCGTGCACGCGCTCGGCATCGAGCGCAACGCTGCTATCGTCATCGCCTCGAGCGACGGAGCGCTGGCGAATCTCGGCGTCGGCGCCATCGCAACGGGCGAACCGGCGCTCACGCTCGGCACGAGCGGCGCGGTCCGCATCGTCGTCGAGGAACCTATTCTTGACGAGCGCGGCCGCACGTTTTGCTATTGCTACGACGACCTGGGCTACATCGTGGGGGGCCCGACGAGCTCAGCAGGCGCCGTGTTGAATAAGATCCACGAGTTGCTGCTGCCTGAGGTTCCGGTCGACGAGCGTTTCGGCCGCGCCGTTGCGCTCGCGGAAAAGGTCGAGCCGGGCGCGAGTGGTCTGACGGTGCTGCCGTTCCTCTCCGGAGAACGCGCTCCGTACTGGCGCGCGGAGCTGCGCGGCGCGATCGTGGGCCTCGACCTCTCGCACTCGCGAGCCGACATCGTCCGGGCCGCGTTTGAAAGCGTCATCTTCGCGCTCGCGGCGGTGATGGACGTTCTGCGTCCTCGGGTCGGCTCGTTCCAACGCATGAGGCTCTCCGGCGGGCTCACGCACGCGCCGTTGGTCCGTCAGCTCGTCGCCGACATCTTTGCCTGCGAAGCAGTTCTCGCCGACCAGGAGGAAGCTTCCGCCTTCGGAGCTGCGGTCATGGCCGGGCTTGCTATCGGCGCGCTACACAATGCGAGCGTCAACGATCTGCTCCATCCCGTTGCCGTTCACGAACCAGACCCGGCGCTCGTCTCGCGCTATCAAGAAATCTTCGGCCACTACCGCCAAGTTGTCGATACGATGCTTCCGGTTCTCGACGCGGGCGCATTGGGCGCAGACTAGCGCGCGGCGCTCAGGCGGGAAAGCCTCGAGCGTCGCGAATCATTCAGCCTCATGCGACATTCCCGCTTTGTTTTGCCCGCGCTCGTTTGCGCAATGCTCGCGTCGATCGCCGGTACTGCGGCCGGGCAAGGGCCGCCGAACTCCGGCGCTTCCCTTCTCGATTCGGCGCGCATCGACGCAGTGCTGGTGGCCGCGCACGCGGCTGCCGGAGGGGCGCAACTCGATCGCTTTGCGGCGGTTACTCAGTCCGGCAGCTTCGTCCAGGGAAGCGGACCGTCCAATCAGGTCAGCGGCGTCACCAATCTGCGCAACGGGTATTCGAAAGCGAGCGTCGTCGTCGGACCGGCGACCATACTCCAAGGATACGACGGCGCCCAGTGGACGGAGCAGAACGGCATCTTGTCGATCGTCAGCTTGCCCTCAATGGTTGCCGACGTCGTGACGCAGGCGTACCTGGCCGGCAACGCGTTCTTCCGGCCCGACGAGCGGGCGACGGTCGTCTCGGGTCGCGTCGAGACAAGCGCCGGACGGACGGCGGACGTCCTGCATGTCGAGCCGCAGGGCGGCTCGCCGGCCGACCTGTTCTTTGACGCGGCGACGCATCGACTCGTGCAGGTAGTCGCGCAGACCGCGGTCGGCCTAGACACAACGACGAACTCCAACTTTCAAACGATTCAGGGCGTGCCGACGGCCATGCGCTCGGTCGAAGTCAACAGCGCGGGGACAACGACGACGACGACGCTAACGTCGGTACGTTACGCGACGACTCTCGAACCGGGCGCGCTCGCCCGGCCGCCCTACGTGTCGACCGGCGAACTCTCGGCGCCGGCATCGGTCCCATTCGTGAGCGACGTGCTCGGCATGCCCGGCCACCTCGTCGTTCCGGTGACGCTCGACGGGAAGCAGGCGACGCTCATTTTCGATTCGGGCGGGCAGAACTTCTTGATCCCGGCTGCGGCCGAGCGGCTTGGATTGAAGACGGGTGGCGGCGTCGCGACCGGCGGCGTGGGCGCGAAAGAGCAGATGACCTCGTACGCGATGGTTTCGTCGGTCGATTTCGGCGGCGGCGGCCTCACGCACCAGAATTTCATCGTTACGGCACTCCCCTATGCGATCGAGCATCCGCGAAAGGGTGTTTCTCCCGAAGGCCTGATCGGCTTTGAATATCTCGAGAACTTTCGGGTGATCGTGCGTTATTCGGAAGGCCGCATGGAGCTCGCACGCTTCGATGCACCAGCCCCCAGAGGAGGCGTTGCGTTACCCTTTAAATCCGACGGTCAGCACGCGTACGTGCTTGCGACCGTCGATGGAGTTACCGGATACTTCCTGCTCGACACCGGGAATAGCGGAGGGCTCGCTCTCAACCAGCCGTTCGTCGAGGAGCACCATCTCTTTCCGAACGGAGGTTTGCATTACACATCGCCGGGCGGCGTCGGCGGCCGGATCGCCGTCACCGTCGCAGCGTCGAAGACGTTTCAACTTGCCGGCCTGACCTTTAACGATGTCCCTGTGGGTCTGCCGCAAGTCAAGGCCGGCTTCTTTGCGATTCACGGCATTGCGGGGAACTTGGGCGCAGGCATCCTTTCGCGCTTCACGCTCGTCTTCGACTTTAAGGCGCAAACGGTCACCTTTATTCCTAACGCAAACGAAACGGCGAAGTTCCCGAGCGACCACGTTGGACTCAGCCTCGATCAGGACGGCCCAGATGCGTTCGACGTTATCGACGTCGTACCGGCCAGTCCGGCCACCGATGCCGGTATCGTCGTTGGGGATCGCGTCACCGCGATCGGCGGAACGGCGGTATCCAGCGGGCTCGGCCTTGGGGATCTCGCGCCTCTCACAACCGGCGACAGGCCATTCACGGCGACCGTCGTGCATGGCACGACGTCTAAGACTGTTACGATCGCGCCGCGCGCATTGCTGCCGCCGGCTCAATAACGCCAAGTCGCTTCCGTGCGGAGCGGGACGAAACAAGCCGGGGAGGCGCGTTGATTTTCTCGGGCGTCGTGATCGTGCCGCTCGGGCTGCCGTGGGCTTACGTTTGGAAACACGACGTGCTCGCGCCGGCCGATCGCTGGAGATAACCGAGCGCCTAGATCCGCGCGCCGCGACCGGACTACCGGGCGCGACGCAGGTTGTGTTGGAGGTGCGTGCGCGGAGCGTAGGTGATCACGATGATGCCGCCTGCGCCGCTGGCACCGAGGGCGCCGCCACCGCCGCCGCCGCCGTAGTTGCCCGCACTGCCGGCGTTAGCGTATTCGCCGCCGCCGCCGCCTCCGCCGCCGCTTCCGAAGGATGCGTTCCATTCACTACCGTTTCCGCCGTAACCGCCGGCGCCGCCACCGCCCGCCAACACATAGCCGCCTGCGCCGCCGCCTCCGTTGGTGCCGTTATAGCTGAAGCCGGATTGGCCGCCCAGGGGGTATGCATACCCACCACCTGTTCCCTGCGCATTATTGCCGCCGTTACCGCCGCACTGTTCGCCTCCCTCCCCTGAGCAATAACCGATACCGCCGGCCGAGCCGCCTCCGTTGCCGCCGCCGCCTCCGGCGGCTTCGGTCGCCTTGCCGCCGCCCGCTCCGGGGCCGTCCGGGCCGGCCGCTCCGCCTCCACCGCCGCCAGCCCCGTACCCACCAGTTCCAGCAGCGCCGGTACCCCCAGGTACAACGCTGCCGACTCCCGCGCTTCCGCCGGGCCCCGTGTCGTTGGCGCCGGTGCCGCCGGCTCCGCCGCCTTGAGCGCCGACAATCACGCTGCTGTCGGTGAGCGACGTGCAATGAGCGGTACTAGCGCACAGGTACGTGTCGCCGCCGGGTGCGGCTGGAGTAGGTAGCGGCTGGGAGGGATGGACGTACGGCTGACCGGCGCCGCCACTTCCCACCGAGATCGTTACTGTCGCCCCGGCTGTTAAGGTGGTAACATTCGAGACGATCGCGTAGGCCCCGCCGCCACCGCCGCCACCGCCCGTGGATTCCGCTCCCCCGCCTCCGCCGATTACCTCAATCTTATTAGCCGCTGGGTTCCAATCGCTCGGAACCGTCCACGTCGTGCCGCTCGTCAGAAAGGTTACCTTCGGTGGCGGCGAGGCCGTCGGTGTAGGAGACGGCGTCGGCGCGGGAGGCGGCGGAGTGAACAGGCCCGGTCCCGGCGAGGGCGCGGGCGCAAGGCCGATCGACGCCGGACCGACGATGCCGCTCGAACCTTGAAGGGTCTTCGGATGCTTGCCGGTGGGGTAAGCGACCTCGACGAACGCTTGGTTCTGAACGATGAAAAGCTGCTTCTCGCTCGTCGATAGCGCCATCACGGGCGACACGAACGTCCCCAGGTGTTTCGGCTTTAGCGGCGGGTTGCCGCCGTGGCAGCAGTTCGGTGGAATGAGCCAAATGCCCAAGCTTCCTTCGTCGACCAACAGGTTGCCACTCTCATCGATGGCGAGCGGCCCGATATCGTCGCCGAGCGAAGCGGGGCTGAAGTTAAAAGTGAGCGCCTGCGTCGTGCCGGCCAGAAACTCATCGATTTCCGAGGACGACGTCGCCGAATTATCCCACGAGACGTACACGTCGTCGCTCGCGTCGAAGGCGACGCCCGCAAGCGTTGCCGGCCCCGCGCAACTCTTGCTCTTGATGCGATGGCGTCGTTCGCTGCAGCCTGACTGCGCGGCCCAGTTGGGATCGGTCAATGTCAGGGTGGGAGTGCCAATGTTTCCCGGGGCGAAGATCGCGACGTACGGCGTCTCGCCAAGGTTCTGGTCTGCGATCGCAACCGTGCCGTCCGCTGCTACAGCGATTGCCACCGGTTCGAATAAACTGTAGTACCAACTCGGCGAAGAATAGTCACCTGACGCATAGACGGCGACGTCGTATAGGTTCGGATTGGCCACGTACAGGTTGCCGGCCCCGTCGACCGCCAAGCCGGCAGGACCGTCGTTCTCGCTGATGGTCGCTACCGAGGCGCCCGTCAGCGCATCGTAGACTCCAACGCTGTCGGTGCTTGGGAGGCTCGCGAAGAGTAGCTGCGGACTCGCGTTGGACTTGCCGGCGGTCAGCTCGACGAGCAAAGTCGAACCGGGACGCAGATCGAGAGCGCGAAGCGGCGAGAGCACCTGCACCGTATGGTTTTCGGCCCGCCCAGCGTCGAAAGGAAAGCCAACACGTCGACCGTCGATAAAGGCGCTCAAGCGGTATTCGCTCCCGTTTTGCAGAGCCGAAGAACGTACGACCAGAGGTTGAACGTCGTCGCCGAAGCGTACCGGACCTAGCGAATTGACGCGCACCTGGAAAGCTACGGCGACCTTCGCCGGTGCGCCCTGCGGGGCGACTCCATAAAGTCCAGAGAGTAAGATGCTGCTTCCCGGGACCGCCTCGTTGCGGCCATATGCAAGAGATATCGCCGTTCCGGGCCAGGCGGCTTGTATGACGCCTCCGCCCACCAAAAGCGCCGACTCGTTCTGTGGCAGCGCCGTGCCGTGCGACGCGAGCGTCGGCCGAGCGGCGGCAATCGCCCCACCTGCCACGCTCGCGAGGAGAATAGCGCCGATCAAAAGGCATCCCGAAAGCCGTGAATTCAAGGCGACATAAGCCTTTCGAATATAGGGAAGTGGCCCTCAGCTAGAGGTCCGCTCCGCTGTGTAGCGCGCCTCTCAGGCTAGCCCCTGCTTTTCATCGAGTTCCTGTGAAATCGGGAAATGCCCACCAGCGAACCTAGCGTAAACGTCCTTACTGATTCGTCCTAACAGCGTTGCCCTAATTGTCAAGCGCATCGCGCCTATCAAGCGCAGCTTGCGGTTGGAAGCGTACCCACTCAGATCAACAAATTGCCCGCATCATCGTTGCCAACGCGCTTGGTCCACATCTGGCGGGAGATCCCGTCGTCCCGAAGGGCGCTCTTTAAGCCGAACCAGACCGCTTGTCTCCAAGCCGCCGTATTTACTTCGCCACATCCGTAGCCCGTTCACATGGACGCCGCACTTTCGCGCAAGCTCCGCTGCCGGCCGACCAGCGTCGAGCTCCTTCAGTGTTCTGACGATTGCAGTTCCGTCGTTAGCTCGGATGCGGGTCTCCTCGCGTATCGCGAACTCGTTGCTGCACTGGGCTTGAGTGCTTCGGCAGGCGAATCGGGATCGGGCGCCGCCCGCTCGAAAGGAGAATCATATGGGGAATCCCGGTTAAGCCTTGGCAAACGGAAGAAAGCCGTGTTAGTCGGCATCTTCGTCGGCGTAACGGAGATGAAGCATGAGACGGTTGCCGTCGGGGTCGTCGAAAAGCGCCATGTGACAGACGCCGGTATCCAGCGATTGCGTAAAGTGTACGCCCAGTGACTCCAGCCGGCTCTGCTCTGCGGCGACGTTCTCAACCCGGAAGGCAATTGGATGCGTGTTGGGAGTAAATTCGATGCCGACTGCCGCGCTCTCCACCACGACAATAGTCACGTTGCCGGCATCGAACTCCATACCCGGCACGCGCACGTAAGTTTTTCCCGGGATCAACCCCAGAACGTCGCGGTAAAACGCGACCGAACGCTCGAAGTCGGTCGTAAAGATGTAGATGAAGTCGATAGCTTGCACGTTAGGCATCATCGAAGTTGTGTACACGGGCACTGCGTGGCATGGCGAACCTGCGTCGGTCCAAGCGTTTTGCGGAAGGTGGAGCGCCGGCGTAGCATCGTCAGGTGCAGGGGCTGCACTCGACCCCCGACGGCGCGCTATCGCCAACAGTTACCGCAAGAGGTCTGACAACCTTCACAAGGTGCTGAAGATACTCTCCAGGCTGTTCGAGCATCCCCATGTGCGAGGAGTTCAGGAACGTAACACGGCCTTTTTGCGGGGCTTCCACACGCTCGAACCATTGTGACGCCACCGAATACGAGGTCTCGTAGTCGTGCCGTCCTTGGAAAAGGAAGAGCGGGCACTTAATGGAGGTCACTGCGTCGAAGTTTGTGCGCTCGACGACGCCAAGCAGGTGCTCGAGCGAAAAGAGGCTTCCGTCGTCAACGAGCTGGACGTCTCGATCTGTGTACTCCGGAGCGAACCGCCAGGCAGCCGCGTCGTACGCGAAATTAGAACGCCCATACGTCAAACCACCATAAAAGATGACCCACTTGCGTTGGATCGAAATGCGGTCTACGGTGAGCGCCCCGATCGGCCCAGGGTATGGCGCGATGCGCGTTAGCTCGCGAACCGCTCCATCGTTTCCATGACGACGCGCCTGTTGAAGCGCGAATTCGTAGCCCTCCGCTTCGCTTCGCGTCGAGTCGATCATTTGGCCGGTCCCGACATATGCGTGCAGCCAACCTGGATGGCGACGTGCTAGTTCGAGCCCCAGGTAGGAACCCCACGAATGACCTAACACAAACAGTTTCTTCTTCGCGAATTGCTCCAGCAAGTATCGGACGACGTATTCGGTGTCCAAGATCATCTGCTCGGCGTTCATCGTCGGAGCGATAGCTCTGGGATCGTTTGACGCGTAGGTCTTCCCCGCGCCTCGCTGATCCCACTGAACAACCGTAAAGAAGTCTTCCCATGGGCTCTGAAACGTCCACGCCGAGGGCATGGTGGGAGAGCCCGGGCCGCCGTGAAGATAGAGGAGCACCGGATTTCGCCGATCGTGGCCGCGAATGGATATCCATTGCCTGCAGCCGTTGACCGGCAGCTCCAACAGCTTTTCTACGCCACCGGGGGAGACGATCTTTCGATTGGCGGCAATCACGCGCCGCACTTCGTCATATGTGATACCGGGCGGCTCAGATCGTGCAATGCGGCTTGCGGTGCCAGGAGAACGTGGTGTAGCGGCTTGCGCGGTATCCGAGGTGACAGCAAACGCCAGGCCGGCATGAAAAAACGCGTTCCGATTCATATCCGAATTACCACCCGCTCCCGACGCTTGTTTCAACGCGAAGCAGCAGCGCAGCTTCTAGGCACTCGACGCTCGGATACGTCAACCCCCGAGCGATTCGAGGAGGTGACGACCCGGGCCTATAAAGATCTTTTAGTATCGGTCGCGGCATCGACGCCTCGAGCTGCTATCGCTTCACCGCTATCGGCCGCCGCGGGTTTAGGCGACGTCGCTCTCGACGTGGTCGGAGGCAACCAGCTATTCTCGGGACCGCGGAACATTCGCGAAACTTAATGACCGGCGCGTGACCGCCTTCGACGTGCAGGACCTCGTCGCGAGGTCGACCGGGGATCGGCGTTCGGAGTCACTGGGTTCGCTCGCCGGTTCGGTTCGCTGGGCCAGCCCGTAGTCGGCGCGGTAGCGGCACTCGGCGACGAGGCGCTGTGTGCCGGCGAATATCATCGCGTTTGCGCGATTCCCATCAAACGGGCGCCGCGCCAGGTCATGGGCTACCTCGAAGTCGCCGAGGTGCAGGCGATTCTCAAAGCCATCGATCGCCACTCCCCTTCGGGCGAGCGGGATTACGTGCTCTTGAGTCTGCTCTACAACACCGGCGCACGCGTGCAGGAAGTATGCGACCTGCGCATCGACTCGCTTCGGCTCGATGCCCCAGCCGTTGTGAGTATCGTAGGAAAGGGCCGCAAGACCCGCCACGTGCCGCTCTGGGCGGAAACGGCCAGGGTTACTGCGTGAGTATTTGGCTCGCAGCACCGCAACATCCGCGAGCAGCTCGCTCTTTCTCAATGCACGCGGTGAACCGTTGGGCCGTTTTCGGAATACGGCACATCCTCCAAACGCGAGTAAGCAAGGCAGCCAGGACCTGTTCAAGCCTCAGGGAACGCCGCATCGGCCCGCACACCCTGCGTCACACCACCGCCATGTACTTACTACAGGCCGGCGTTGATCTGGGCGTCATCAAAACCTGGCTCGGTCACGTGAATTTGTCCACGACGCATGGTTACGTGGAGATCGACCTCGCGATGAAGCGCAGGGCACTCGCTGCCTGCCGTGCTCCTGGACATCCGGTTGATCTCAAACCGCTGCTAGATCGCCACCGCGACGTGATTCAGTGGCTCGAATCGATATGAGCACAGGCACGAAGCGTTTCCGTTATGTGGAGTAATTCCAGCACCCGAGCCCGCCGTTACTGACTGCCCGCGGGCTACTCCACATAATGGAGTGCTCCACATAAAATCTCAAAGAGGGTGTCATCAAGCCCGACATCTACGATCCACAACTCAACGCGCTCTATGCCAAGATGCTCGAACACCACGGCGTTGTCGCGCTGCCGGGCCGGCCGTACGCGCCCGATCTCAAGGGCAAAGTTGAATCGGCAGGCGGACGATTTGCCGGCCACTGCTTCACGAGCATGGTCGCGCACCTAATTACCTTGAACGGTGCGTTCTTCCGAAACCGGTTCGAAGCCTCGGACGGTCAAGTCGAACGAGACCGCGCAATTCACCGTCGACGCGGCGTGCTACCAGGCTGCACTGCGCCACGCTGGGCGTTGCACGGCATCGGCAGTGCGGGCGCCGCGAGGGTTCACGTCGACGCGGCTCCCCATTTCCAGAGCAACAGCCACATCAGAAACACTTGCCCTGCCAAGGGCAGCACCTCGGGCAGATCGATGGTGATGTCGCGCGTATAATGGATTCGGCTGGCGGGCGAGATGCTACCCACTTGGGTGACACCGTCGAATAGGCCGAAGCGCTTGGCGGTGAAATCCACCGCTTTCAGCATCCAGGTGCGATCGCCAAGGCTCACGGTGTAGCTGTGGACGAACGCTGCCTGCTTGGCCGAAATGAGCGTCTGTCCGCTCAGCTGCAACTCGTAGAGCGGACCGAAAAACCCGCTGCGCCGGACGCTGTAATCTTGCCCGTCGAGGCTGAAGCCAAGCTTGGCATGGTTCAGCGCGACGACCGGTTTGCCGTCGAGGCTCAGTTCCAGCGCGGAGTCGGAACCGGTGGCTTTCATCATGCGGTGGAATCGTACGCTGCCCGACCGCCTTGCGTCAATCATTCTCGACGGGCGTCATAAAATTGAGATGGCGCCGGTCACGCCATGTCTGCGGAGGATTCGCCTCAGGGATTTGAGCCCCACGGCGGAGTCGGGTCGCAAGATTCGCCCGTAGGACAGCTCGCCGGCCGCAGCTAACATCGTGGCGAGCGAGTCAACAGACGACGCTAGCGTAAAGCAGCGCGGGGTGAGCCCATGCCGCGGTGGATCCTCTCCCAAGATCTTACGCCACGGAAAACCAGAAAATGACGGCGAACCGGAATTTGTCAAGGGGGCTGGTACCAGCGATTTCATAGGAGTTGTGTAGATCAGGCAGCGTTTTCGAAATTCGGTTTGTTGATCCAGACGTCGGTAGGAAGTTCGGCGCGTTTTGGTACTCCGTTGATGAATCGCTCCGGTGTTTCTGCGTAGGCGCGAAGCATGATTTCGTGTCGCGCATCGAGGGCTGCGTTGGCCTCGCCGGCATGAACGACGGCTGGGGTGAGCATTGCGATCCCGGAGTGGTGGTGCTCATGGTTGTACCATCCGAAGAAGCCGCGAAAGAAGGCCTTGGCGTCTTCTAACGAGCCGAAGCGCTCGGGGAAGTCCTTGTGATACTTGAGCGTCTTGAATTGCGCCTCAGAATACGGGTTATCGTTGCTGACCCGGGGACGGCTTAGAGAACGAACCACGCCAAGAGCGTCGAGCAGATCGCAAACTGGCTGGGCGGTCATCTCGGGGCCGCGATCGCTACGAACGGCGGCTTCGCCGGGCGCAATTCCCTCGGCATCGAGCGTTACGCCGATAAAGTTCTCGGCAACGGCCGCGTCCGAACGGCGCACGACTTGCCAGCCGACGACCAGGCGGCTGAAGATGTCGATCATCACCAGCAGCG